>OIXX01000003.1_pt1 | contig 257179 bp, 213 predicted proteins | sample 1588161 | NCBI WGS metagenome assembly OIXX01 (sample SAMN03283274) | human gut metagenome | biome: human-associated habitat; material: feces | host: Homo sapiens | place: Peru | collected 2012 | reverse complement strand
GCGATTCACATATGAAGAACAACTGTCTACAGTATAGACAAGGGCCTTGGAACGCAACGCTTCCAAGGCCCTCGGCACTAATCGGCAATCACTACTTGGAGACGTTGAATTTGAATTCGACGATATCGCCGTCCTGCATCACATAGTCGCGGCCTTCCTGACGTAGCTTGCCTTCCTCCTTGATCTTAACCATGGAGCCTTCGGCAGCCACGAAATCGTCGTAGGAGACGATATCGGCCTTGATGAAGCCCTTTTCGAAGTCCGTATGAATCACGCCGGCAGCCTGCGGGGCAGTATAGCCCTTGTGGATCTGCCATGCGCGCACTTCCTTCTCGCCTGCGGTGAGGAAGGTGGAAAGGCCGAGCGTATCGTAGCCGACTCGCGCCAACTGATCCAATCCGGACTCCTCAAGACCGGCGTCCGCAAGCATCTCGCGAGCGTCAGCCTCGTCGAGTTCGGTCAGGTCGGCTTCAAACTGCGCGTTGAGGAAAATGGCCGGAGCCGGAGCCACGGATGCGGCGAACTTGGCCTGCATGTCTTTGTTCTGCAGTTCGGCATCGTCCACGTTGAACACGTAGATGAACGGCTTGGCGCTCATCAAGTGCAGATCGTAGACGGAATCCTTGTCGAAACGACCTTCGCGAGCCGCCTTATCAATGGTTTCGCCGGCTTCAAGAATGGTCTTCGCCTGCTTGACGGCCTCCATGTAGGCCGGTTCAATCTTCTTGCCGCGCAAATCCTTCTCCAACTTCGGCAGCGCGTTCTCGATGGTCTGCAGATCGGCGAGGATCAGCTCGGTGTTGATGGTTTCAATGTCGTCGGACGGATCGACCTTGCCGTTGACGTGCACGATATCATCGTCTTCGAAGGCACGCACGACCTCGCAGATCGCGTCGGCTTCGCGAATGTTGGCGAGGAACTTGTTGCCCAAGCCTTCGCCTTCCGAAGCGCCCTTGACGATGCCTGCGATGTCGACGAAGGTGACGGTGGCTGGCACGATCTTCTCCGTGTGCACGAGCTTGGCAAGCACCGGCAGACGGTCATCCGGCAATGGCACAATGCCGGTGTTCGGTTCGATGGTGGCAAACGGATAGTTTTCCGCCAGAACGTTGTTACGGGTCAATGCGTTGAACATGGTGGACTTGCCGACATTCGGCAGTCCGACGATTCCGATAGTAAGAGACATAGTTCCTTAGCTTAGTATTAGGCTTCGATGGCGTCGACCGCTTTGATCACGGCACCACGGAACGCACTTTCCTCCAACGATGCGACACCCTTGATGGTGGTGCCCCCTGGAGAGCAGACAGCATCTTTCATGGCACCCGGATGCGTTTCGTCGGCCAAATAGAGCGCACCCACGCCTTCCACCATTTTGGCGGCCAGACGATACGCGGTGGCACGCTGCAAACCATATTTCACACCGGCATCGCCCAATGCTTCGATGTACATGTCGGTGAAGGCCGGCGCGCAGCCGGCAATACACATGCCGATGCCCATATGTGCGGTGTCCACGCGTTCGATCAGGCTGATTGACGAAAACAGGTTTTCGAAGGTTTCCGTCTGTTCCTGCGTGAGCGTGTTGTCGATTTCCGTGACCAGCACGCCTTTGCCGACAGCCATCGGCGTGTTCGGAATGGTGCATTGAATGTGCGCCTGTTCGAAAGACGTTCCGAACAGGTCATGGAATTTGTTCAGATCCCAGCCTGCCGCAATGGACACGACGATGGTGTTTGGCTGCGCCAGCTTGTCAACGATCGGTGAGATCACCGCTTCAATCTGATATGGTTTGATGGCGATAACGACCACATCGGCAGCTTCGGCCACTTGTGCAGCGGTATGCACCGCTTTCGCACCAAGTTTGGCGGCGTTACGTTCCAGCTTGTCATAGTGTGCCGCACAAGCCACAATGTCGTTGCCGCTGATTGCGCCGGCATTGACCAGGCCTTCGGCGATCGCCTGCGCCATATTGCCGTATCCGATGAATCCGATGGTTGGATTGGCCATGTTTCTTTCCTTTGCTATCGATGCTCGTCGTTGCTGAACGATCGTCAGAACAACTCCGCCAAATCTCCGCGGTTCAATGCTTCATTGAATAGGTGCCTGAACACTGTTGAACCATGCACGCCGTCATGTTCAAACTCATTGGTAGTCCAATAATGTGAACGACCGACGCGAGACAGCGTGTCGAGCTGCAATCCAGAATCGACGTACATGTCGTCAAAATAGACGGCAGCCTGCAGCGGAACCTCATTGCGAGCCAACTGATCGGCATCGTAAATCGTGCCGAAATGAGTGTCGTCCATAAGCACATCCATGGCTGGTTTGAACGGACGCAACGCACGTTCCTGCTCGAACATCCACGGGAACATGGCCTCGCCGGTGAAATTAAGCGGACGAATGTCACCCGCGAATTCCGGATGCTCGCCGCGCACGCGCTGTGCGGCCCAGCAAATCGGCGCTTCCAGCTCACCGTTGGCGTAGATGAACTCCTGCAACGGCCAATACAGCGGGCGAGATGAAGTCGCATCCATCACGGAAGACAGGAATTCGTCAGACAGTTCCGCCGAGGTCGAGGCCGAACCGTCGCCGTCAAGGAATGCCTGGTCAAGAATCCAATGCACGCGTTCGAAACTCGGCTTCATACCGAAATCGGATCCCAAGCATTGGAAGCGTTCCACCGTGAGCGGATCGCCGTTCGGCAATGTGACCTTGCGCGATTGCAGAATGTCGGCGACGACCGCGGCACGTTCGATATCGATCGGGTAACGCTCGTAGAACTGCTTCGTCTTTGCCGCCATGCGCGGGAACGTATGACGGTACACGTCGGTCGCATCGGCAGGAACATGAGGAATGCCGCCCGTGGTGAAACTGGCGATAACTCCTTGCGGGAACAGCGAAAGATACGTCAACGTCAGGAATCCGCCATAGCTTTGGCCAAGCGTGACCCAACGTGCGCCCCCGAATTCGGTACGACGCAGATGCTCGAAGTCACGAACGATCGAATCGGCGAGGAAACGCTTCAAAAACGCGGCACCGGCCTTGCCGTCGCCATCCATGCCCTCAATCACATGCGTATCGACACGAGACGAACGCCCAGTACCACGTTGATCCGGCAACACCACACGGAAATGCTTGATGGCCTCCTCAATCCAACCATCGGAACTTGGACCGAGCGGACGCGGACCGGAACCACCGGGACCACCCTGCAGGAACACGAGCAGCGGCAGATCATCATGCACATGTTCGGGAGCGGTGACCACACGGTAGAACAGGCTAATCGATTCGCCATCGAACCCATGACCGGGCTCGTGACCCGTCCAATCCAACGGCACCTTGATGGAACGATCCTCAATATGCAATCCGGGCACGTAGTATTCGCTCAGCAACGTCATGCATTCACCTTTCCTTTGGCGTCATCGGCATATTCAATGCGAGTAGTGACTTCTTGATGGCTTCCATCTCACCCACATGCGGGGACAACCTTACCTCACAAAAGCGGCTTTACCTTACCGCTATTTCATTCCTGCGCATGATGGCGTCACAGCATATCTGGCGCTAGGGTGGAGCATATGTCGAATTTCAAGCAGCGTCTCTTGTCGTGGATGCATGGTCATGTCTTCGCAGGCGATCTCATCATCACGCTTGTTATAGGTGTTCTGCTGTTCGGCGTGACCAGCGGCATCACCTATAATCCGGGATTGCTGTTTGACCTTAGGCCTTCCACGCAGATGACATGGGAAGCGGCAATGCTTATTCCGCTGCTAATCCGTCGATGGCGGCCGCAGACCGGAGCATTGCTCTGCGTGGCATTGGCCTTGGCGCATCTCATATTCGGCCCCTGCCTGTTGGGCACCGATATTCTGGCATTGTTCATGCTGTATTCGGTAATCGTCTACGGCAATCCCAAAAACACGAAAGCCTTCATTATTCTGGCGTTGACCATCGGTCTTCTGGCTTCGGCGCTGGCGGCATGGACCATGACCAATGGACCACTGCTCACCGGAGGCAAAGTGCATACATGGAGCAGCTGGAATGACTCAAATCCAAATGGCGTTATGGTCATGGAAGACACTCTCGGTTCCATCTACACAGGAACATCCATATCGGAAGTCGCCGACATGGTGGCGCATTCCATGCTGGTGCTGACGCCGATTTTCGAAGTATGTATCATTTCCACCGTCATTGTAGCGTTCTGGCAGCGTGCCCGTCTGGCAACCATTCGCATGATGCGGGAACGCAATGAGGCAATCGCCGCGCGAGACCAGGATGAACGCGATATCGCCGCGTTGGCGGAACGCGCACGCATCGCACGTGACATGCACGATGTGGTGGCGCACACCCTGTCAATCATCATCGTGCAGTCTGATGGCGGTCGCTATGCAGGCACGCATGATCCCGCGGTGGCCAGAAACACCATGGAGACGATTCGACACGAATCGGAACGCGCACTGCATGACATGCAACGTCTTCTGGGAGTATTCGGAGGTTCATCGCACGCCGATTATAACGATATCGGCAATCTTGTGGAACAAGCGCAAAACGTCTCCCCCGACATTCGAATCCGACGGAATATCACCGGCACCGCCAGCCCGGAACAACTCGGCGAACAAGCCTCGATAGCTTCCTACCATGTAGTGCAGGAAGCGCTGACGAATATCCGCAAGTATGCAGGGCCGCACGTCGATGTGCATATTGAAGAGTCATGGAACAACGGTTTACTCACTTTGACCGTCACCGACAATGGTCATGGCGCAGCGGCCAATATCGACGGGCATACGCCAGGTTACGGCCTGCTGGGCATGAAGGAACGCATCGAATCGGCCGGAGGCTCGTTGCAGGCTGGCCCTCAACTCGGCGGAGGCTTCGAAGTCATGGCCACTCTGCCTTACGGCGGTAAAGAACATGTGACAGACGAAACCGGCGAACAGTATGCCTCGGAACAGTCCGAATCGTGCAACACAACTGCCGTATCCAGCAAAGCGAAATTATCCGACGAAGCAATCGCACCTCACACAGTCGTCAACATATCGGCGCGAATCCCAGATCAACCATCGGAACAGACGCAGGAAACCAACCAACCGACCGGTCGCGATCATCGTTCGAATGCCCTGCAACATTTGCGCATCACCGCACCCAATCTGCATGATTTGCTCACATCGTTGAAACTGAAATCCGTAGAACTTGCAAATACATCCAATTCACGAGGACTGAATTGGGTGGAACGTGTTTCCGCGTGGACGCAGCGCCATTATGTGCTCATGGATTCCGTTGATGCCGTGATATTGGTCATGCTGCTGAATCGCATGTCGATTACGTTCTTTTTTGATAGTTCACCTCATGTGCAGCTCTCTCATGTGATCGCCGCATGCTGCTTGCTGGCGCTGGCTCTTCGACGCAGGTTCCCCGAGACTTGTGCGCTTATTGTGTTCGTATTGTCGGTTGTGCAATTGGTGTTTTTGGAATCGATTGAGGTTGGACATATCGTAGCGTCGCTGTGTGCGCTGTATTCAGCCGTATTGTATGGGCGTGAACACGTATGGCGTTGGACCGGTCTTGCCGCTGTCACCTGTTCAGCTCTGATGGACTTGAAAATCGCAGCTGTTCAACACGGATACACTACCTTGTTCGGCGCCATCGCCGCTTCCGTGGGCTTAACAAAACCGGTTTCAGCCACGTCAAGTAGTAGTGCAGCGTTCTTTACCGGCGTTATGTATACGGTTGCGGTGCTGATGCTGATGCTGTGCGCCGGCATCATGGCGTGGGCACGTTGGGCTCGTTCCAGCGATTCAAACGCACTGGTATTGCAGGCTCGCGAAGAGGTACTGGTGGCAGAGCAGGAGAAGCAGCGCATTCTCGCGGCGAATATGGAACGTGACCGTATCAGTGCCAGCATTCAGGCTGAAGTCACCGCCACGTTGAACAGCGTGATTAGTCAAGCCGTCGATGGTATCCGCATGCTGGATAGCGCCGAGGCACAAGGCAAAGAGCCTACCACCGACGAGATTTCCGCAGCGTTCAAAGCCATTGGCGAGCAGGGGCGCGCCGCGCTCAAACGTATGCGCGAATTGCTTGGCGTGCTTCGTGAGACTGGTTTCAGCGATGACACTCATGCCGGTAGTGCGAGCGAACTGCAGTTGAGGCCCGCAGCACCGTTGGAGGAGCAGCTGCAGCGCGTGTCTCGATAGCCGATTCAAGTTTTTCAGGGAGATTTAAGGGTTTGTTTCGCGCTATGAGCGGAACAATGCCGATAAGGTGGAGAGTATGAGTGAAGAACAGAAGATTCGTGTGGTCATTGCCGATGATCAAGAATTGGTACGTGCCGGTTTCGCCATGGTAATCGGGTCCCAACCTGATATGGCGGTTGCGGCGCAGGCTCGCGATGGTGCAGAGGCTGTGGCGTTGGCGGAAACGCTGCATCCTGACGTGGTGTTGATGGATGTGCGTATGCCCGGCATGGATGGCATTGAGGCGACTCGGCAGATCAGTGCGTTGCAGCATCGCTTTGCTGCCGATGGAACGCAATCAGAAGTCACTCATACCAAAGTGATCATTCTGACGACATTCGATTTGGATGAATATGTTATGGCTGCGATCACTGCTGGAGCTTCCGGTTTTCTGCTGAAAGATACGGAACCGGAAACGTTGCTGAATTCGATTCGCACGGTTTTTCAAGGTAATGCGATTATCGCACCGTCCGCCACGAAACGTCTTATCGAGAAAATGATGGAAGGCGATTTCATGGCTGCGAATGTTGGCGCACATGGAAATTCCGCTGCTGCTTCCACTTTTGATTCGACGTACACCGATCCGGAATTAGATGAACTGACCGATCGCGAGCGCGAAGTGCTTATTGAGATCGCGCATGGATTGTCGAATCAGGAGATTGCCGACAAGCTTTTCATCAGCCTGCCGACGGTGAAAACGCATGTGGCGCATATTCTGGCGAAAATCAATGCACGTGACCGCGTGCAGGCGGTGGTGTTCGCCTACGAAAACCATTTGGTCTGATTGATTTGTTGTTTTGCGTATGCATGATACGCAAAAAGGACTCCTACCATGTTTGTGGCAGGAGTCCTTTTCGTTGTGTTTGCTATGAAGCTTAGGCTTCGGCGAGCGCCTCAACAGGAGGCGTGCTCACTGCCCTGCGTGCGGGGAATACGCTGGCGAGCAATGCTGCCACGGCCGCCACGGCGAGTACGATGCCGTTGATACCCCATTCGAACGGGAACACCACTTTGCCGTACATACTGAACACCACGTATGCGCCCAGCCAGCCGAACAGTGTGCCAAGTAATACGCCCGAGATGCCAGATACCAGCGAGATGAGCAGGGCTTCCACCGCTAGGGAGCGTCGCAACTGGCCGCGAGTCATGCCGATGGCGCGCAATGTGGCGGATTCTCGGGTGCGTTCGATCACTGACAGCGACAGCGTGTTGGCCACGCCGACAAGTGCGATGAGCACGGCCACGGCGATCAATCCCACCAGAAGCATCATCATGGAGTCGATCATCTTCGCCCATTCGCTGCGTTCGGCAATCGGTCCGGTCACTGTCGCATCAGTGCTCTTCTCCAATGCGGCCTGCATGTCGTTGTAGATGCCGTCAACGGAAACTCCCGATTTGTCAGTATCTGCCTTGACCAGCAACACATGGGTGGCGGCGTCAAGGTCACCATTGGTGAAATGGCTTTCATCCACGAATCCGACAGCTCCATACTGTGCGGATACGCGACGGTAATCGGCTTGCTCTGCTTGCAATGTCAGCGAACGCGTAGCGTCGCCGTCCTGGTTCCATTCGGTGGAGAAATCAGCCGTGCCATTGGCGAACTGCAGCTCCTTGCCGGTTTGCGCATTGTATGTTGGCATGAGAACACTATCACTGTCGATGGAGGCGTTACCCAAGTTGACACGCATGACCTGCTTGACCTGATCGATGTTCTTCACACCGACCAGCAATGCGGACGTAGGGCGGGTTCCATCCGCTTTCTCCAAGGTCACGGAAACCGCCGGCGCATACAACGTGTCGGACACGCCGTTGATGTCGGCTACATCCTTGGCCATTTGCTGGCTGATGTCATCGCCCATGGCCACGATGTCGACGCTATAACGGGTGGCGAGCGCACCATTCATAGTCTCTTTGGCGCTAGCGGCACCGGTTGCGATGGTGGAAACCAAGGTGACGCCGATAAGCAGAGCAGCACCGGTTGCTGCGATGCGTCGCGGATTCTTCTGAATGTTGGCGTGTGCAACTGTTGCGGAAGGTCCTGTCAGTGAGGCCAACGCTCCAACGCCCTTCATGAGGGTCGGCATCCAGAACACCGCGGTGACCACCATGCCGAGGAACACCAGTGCAGCGCCGGCGATGGCCATGAGCAGAATCATCGTGAATTGATCGCGGGTCGCTTCCTCGCCGCCATTGGTGGCCTGCACCTGCCAGATGGAAAATACTGCCATGGCGATACCGACCACCACCATCAGAATACCGATTATGGCTCGCGTGAGGCTAGAACGACGGTTGTCGGTCAGTTCAATCGGGCGCAATGCCTCCAATGGCGTTACCGCGGTGGCGGAACGTGCGGATCCCATGGATGCAAGCACCGTCACCACAATGCCGAAGAGAATGGGTACGACGGCGGCTTGCCAGGAGAAGTTGAACCGCATACCCGCCTGCATGATGTCGCTGACGCACATGCCCCACATGAGCAGGCTTCCAAGCACCACGCCAAGCACGGATGCGACGAAGCCGAGCACCACCGCTTCGAACAGCACGGAACCATACAGTTGGCCTTTCTTTGCGCCGATGGTGCGTAGCAAGGCGAGTGTGCGGCGGCGTTGCGCCACGAGCACTTGGAACGTGTTGGCGATCACCAGAGCCGCCACGAACATGGCAAGCACGCCGAAGCACATAAGGAATGTGGTGGCGATGTTGGTTTGGTTGCCGCTTAAGGATTTGATGCTTTCGTCACTGATTTGCTGTCGTGACATCAGATCGAAATGCTTTGGCAGCAACGCTTTCACACCGTTGATGGTTTTTGCGGATACGCTGTTTCCATCCAAGGCAAGGTCGAGATACACCATTGTTGTTCCGGTGGCGTTGAAATCGTCCACTCCCTGCATTGTGGCAAGCAGATTGTTGGATCCTACGATCGCACCACCATAGTATGAGTAGGCGCCGTTCGGATCGGATGTGAGTCCTACCACGCGCACGTTGTCCGCCTTGGCTTTGCCATCGTCGCCTACCGCATATCGGGAGGTCAGGCTTACAGTGTCGCCAATGCCGACGTTCAGCTGTTTCGCCATGTCTTCCGGCAGTGCGACTTCGTTGGAATCCTTCGGCTGGTCCCCTTCCGTAATATTCACGGGGAGCATGTTCTTCTGTGCCGCGGTGGAAATGATCTCGCCGCTGACGGTGCTGTCTCCCTTGGAAACGCTGACGCCGGTTTCCACCGAGGCACGGACGCCGCCAACCCCTTCGATGCCGGCGATCTGGTCGAGATGAAAGTCGCCGACAGTGCTGGAATACGCCTCGTTGAGTTCCTTATCGCTCAGGTCGGAGCTGTTGATGCTCACCGCATAGTTGGCGTTTCCGAACATGGCGGTCAGCTGCCGTGTCAGGGAGTCGTTCATGGCATTGCCGAACAGGAAGGTGCAGGCGATGAACGCCGTGCCGATCATGATGGCGATGCCTGCGGGTATGAGCATGCGCTTGGTTTTTCGCATGAGTTTCAAAGTGATGGACCACATGGTGAATTCTGTTCCCTTCTTCGAATGCTTCTACAGTGCGTTTAGTGGGAATGCCTCGCGGAAGCCGCATTCATTGTGGCGGCTTCGCGTTCCTTCATCAGCAGTTCACTCATCTGGTCTGCTGTCGGCTTGTTCACGTCCGCCGCGATCTGGCCGTCGGCGAACACGAGCGCACGGTCGGCGTAAGACGCGGCGACCGCATCATGCGTGACCATGATGATGGTTTGGCCAAGTTCGTTGACGGAACGTTTCAGGAAGCTCAGCACTTCGGCGCTTGATACGGAGTCAAGATTGCCGGTGGGCTCGTCTGCGAATACTAGTTTCGGTTTGGTGATCAATGCTCGTGCGATGGCCACCCGCTGCTGTTGACCTCCCGATAGTTCGTTCGGACGATGGTTGAGACGTTCCTTAAGGCCAAGCGTTTCCACCAGCAGACGCAACCACTGTCGGTCGGGTTTCGCTCCAGCCAATGTCAATGGCATGAGAATGTTCTGTTCGGCGGTGAACATCGGCAGCAGGTTGAAGCTTTGGAAGATGAATCCGATGTCACGGCAGCGCAGCAACGTAAGCTGGTTGTCGTTCATGCGCGTCAGATCGTCGCCATTGAATATGATGTGCCCGCCGGTTGCGCAATCCAGTCCTGCCAACATGTGCATCAACGTGGATTTGCCGGAACCGGACGGTCCCATAATCGCCGTGAATTTTCCTTTTTCAAAAGCGACGTTGACGCCACGCAACGCATGCACCGTGTTATTCCCGGAACCGTAGTCCTTCACAAGATCCACGGCTGCAATGGCCGTATTGGTAGCTTTGATGGTGTCCCTGATATCCATGCTGTCATTCCTTTCCTTGGATTACCTCCAAAATTACGGAAAAACAGCTGATTCGAATATCATGCGTTGGTCTGAATTATCATCTCATCCTTGAGAATGAGCAAAGACGAAGCGCCTAATACCATTGATCCATCAATCGTCAAGAAGCACGCCGTCGCGGGGAGGCTCAAGCCAATACGACTCTTTTTCCACACTGACGGTGGATGCCCACCAGGTCTGTTCCACGCCTGGCAGCGAGCGAATGGATTCGTCTACCACACGCCACAGATCCCCGTCATCTCCGGCGATGATTTCGATGAGGTAGTCGGCTCCGTTCAATCCGACGCCGCTCATCGCGTACATCCCTTCATCGATCCCCAACAGTTGTTCGGCATCAAGCCGATACGGCGGTTTCACACCGATGCCGAGAAACGCTTGGCGGAATCCGCCTAAACGCATGGGGCTGACCGTGGCCATAATGCGCATCACACCGGAATCCTCCAGTTTTTTGACGCGCCCACGAATCGCGGTGTGCGTCACGCCAAGATGCTCCCCTAGCGTGGCGTAGCTTGCCCTGCCGTCTTTCTGCAATTCGTTGAACGTGTGCACGAATCGCGAGTCCAACCGATGCGTGGGAATATTGGTACCGACGCTGGCCTCACGTTTGGTCATGAATCCAGTTTCGCCGCGTTCGGCCAGCAGACGGTTGACCACGCTGACATTATGGTCGTCAAGCACCAATCGACCGCAGGAGAACACTTGCAGACGGGTCAATCCGGGCAGTGCGCGCAAATCGTACTTCAGGAAATGGTCCATGCCTTCAGCTGAATACACCACGGCTTCGGCGATGATGTCGGCATCGCCCAATGCGCAGACCACATAGGTGACCTGAGGCATGGCTTTGAGCATGGCGAGCGCCTCGTTGCGATTGCCGTTGATGCGCAGTCCCACAAGCACCTGACTGTAATCTCCGAGACTCAACGGATTGCATACGGGCACAATGGTCATGATGCCCGCTTCGGTGAGCCGTTTGTAGCTTTCCGTCGCCGCATATACGGAAATGCCGATTTTATCGGCAAGCGCCTGCATGGTCATACGTCCGTCGCATTGCAGCGCCGATACCACCTTCAAATCACGCGCGGTGATTGTGGTACGCCCCTCATCCTGCGTCATCGCACCCCCTATGACAGCCATGCCATCAACCACACACTGCCTGCGGTGGCGGCGATGGTAATCACGAGAATAATCCAGTCGGCAATTCTCATCGTAAGGTTGACCCGATATGTGCGTTTCACGCCGTTCCGATTCAGGTTGAGTCCGCGCGATTCCATGGCCCAGCCCACGCTGTGGCTCATTTTGTAGGCGCGGATCAATACGGCGATAATGATCGGCAGATACGATTTGAACCGGTCGACGAGACGTACGAATATGTTGCGTTTTTTACCTGCCGCATTGACTTTACCGCTCAGATCAAGCCCTCGCGCACGCTGCGCTTCGGACACGGATTGGAAGATGGAGAAGAACACGGGAATATACCGTAATGCGGTTGCCAAGGTAAGCCCGGCCTTGTAGGGCACACCGAGCGAGGTAAGGCCACGAACCAGCTTGGTCTGGCTGGTGGTGAACAGCGTGATGAAGCATGCAAAGCCGAGCGCTGGAATGCGCAGACCCATCACAGCCGCCATGAGCAGGTTCTCCTGCGTGAGACGCAGCCATCCCCACTGCCAGAGCACGTGCGTTCCACTCTGGTCGAAGACCGGCCACAGCACCACGATGAACACGATGAGCACGGCGAGGATCTTCCACACCCATCCAATGCGTTCGGCGGGCACACGGTCGGTGGCGAGCATCACATGTTCGAGAATGAGGACGCCAAGGATGAACGCCCAGTTACGCCATACGAGGCAAAGGGCCAGCATGACGATGGAGATGAGGAATTTGACGCGCGGATCGGTGCGATGCAACCATCCGTCGCCTGGCACATACAGGTCGGCGTCCATCAGCGTTCCTCCTTGTCACATTCATCCTTGGCGATTTTCAACAATACGTGGGTCGCTGATACCGGACCGCGCGCCTTGTGCGGCTGCCGCGCCTGCCGCGCGGGCGATTGTTGTGCTTCCTGCGATTTGTCGATCGGCCCATATTGCACGACATGACCGTCTTCCAATTCGAGCACGTGCGTGCAATACCGATATACGGCACGCATGTCATGGCTGATCATGATGACGGTGACGCCATGCCGGTTGAGTTTTTCCACGGTTCCAAGGAATCGTGATGCGAGACGATGGTCGAGACCCGCCGTAGGTTCGTCGAGCACGAGTATTGGCGTGCGCATGGCGATCACCGAAGACAATGCCACCGCACGTCGTTCGCCGTAGCCGAGCGTGGCTGGCGAAACGTCCTCATACCGGTGCAGGTCAAACAATGTCATCATTTCGTCAACACGTTTGAACACGGTGGCCGCATCAAGTCCGAGCGCGGCCGGACCGAACGCGATCTCCTCTTTGGTGCTGGAGCAGAAGATCTGATGGTCGGGATTTTGGAATACGAATCCGACGTGCGCGGCCATTTCGCCCACGCTATGCTTCGATACGTCGAGCCCATCCACCTTCACGATTCCTTGCGTGGGTTGAATCAGCCCGTTCAGATGCTTGGCGAGCGTGGTCTTGCCTGACCCGTTGCGCCCGATAAGCCCTACGAAGGCGCCCTGTTCGATATCCAGACTGACATCATCCAATGCGGGAGACGCATTGCCGCCCTGTCCATAGCGGTGCGTCACATGGTCCAGACTGATGATCGTATGCTTCGGCTTGCCGTCGTTCATTACCGGCAACGCCTTGATGACGGGGGACGGTCCGTCACTCACCTGCACGCCGGAGGATTCCAACAGTCTACGTTCTCGGGTAAATAGGCTGGCGTCTCCATTGCGCACCACTTCACCGTTGACCATGAACAGCACCTGATCGGCCCAGTAGGCAATGTGTTCGGTGTCCTGCCCGGCCATGATCACCGTCATGGAACGGGTTTGGCGAATACGTTCGAGCGCGTCGAACACTTCCTGCTTGCCTTCGGGGTCGAGGGCCGCGGTGGGTTCGTCAAGAATAAGCACATCGGGTTCCGCCGCGAGCGCGGCGGCGATGGCCACGCGCTGCATCTGGCCTCCCGACAGGCTGGTCGGCACACGTTTGCGGTATCCGGCCATGCCGACCAAGTCGAGCATGATGTCAATCTGCTTGTCGATGACGTTCGGGGCTACTCCACGGTTTTCCAGCGGGAAAGCGATCTCATCCTCGACACTCGAGCAGAACAGCTGCGCCTCCGGATCCTGTTGCACATAACCGACACGCTCCGACAGTGCCGAGACGGAGTGCCTGCTCGTATTCATGCCGTTGACTTCCACGACACCGCTCATGGTGCCGTCGGCCAGGTTCGGAATGATACCGGCCAATGCCATGCATAGCGTGGATTTGCCCGCTCCGGTCGGTCCGATGATGCCGACGAAGGATCCGGACCGGATGTCGAAGCTGACGTGCCTGAGGCTTTCCACCGGCTTGCCCCCGTCGGTCAGTGGCGCATACTTCCATCCTAAGTCGCGAACCGTAATCATGACGCCCACCCCGTGCTTTCACGCATTTTTTCCGCAGCCGGCAACCGCATTTCACAATAAAACCCGTGGAATCGCCTTTCATCGGCAAATCCACGGGCCTGCCTTCACATGATATTAATGTATCACTCCCCCGCCTTAATACCGAGGTTGCCCAAACGTACCAGCGGCGGATAGGCCTGACGAACGGCGGTGAACAGCGCGAAGCCCACAATCAGGCCCACCGCCATCTGGAAGGAGTTGCCCGCGATCTCGCCCAACGCCGGGCCGAATCCGGAAAGGATTCCGCCTGCGATGAAATAGCCGAACACCTTCCATACGCCTGCGATCACCGAGCCGATGATGATGTTCGCCGGATTGAATTTCTTGACGAGCAGGCCCACAAGCACGGCCTGCAGACCATCGATGACGAACGTGAAGATGGCCCACTGCGGATAACCAGAGATCAGATCGCTCAACGCCGGGCCAAGACCGCCGATAATGCCGCCCACCCATGGTCCGAACGCATACGCGCTGAAATAGATCATGGTGTCGGACAGGTTGAGGTAGCCACGGATCGGGGTCGGGATCTTCACGAGCATGGTCAGCACCGTGGTGACCGCGGTCATAATGGCGATCAGCGGAATGGTGTTGACCTGCAACGCCTTTTTGATATCGTTCTTGACTTCTTGGGCCATGATCTCTTCTCTCTTTACGCTATTCTCAATATCATCAATAATGCTTGTATTTTTGAAAGAAACTAATATTTTTTTCTTTCAAAGAAAAGAATTGAGACATTGCTTTTCGTAACAATCGCAGATTCTATACCAGCTGTAATACATTGAGATGACATCGTTTGCAGATACGACGAAACGATCTGCGACACCGCCCCTTCTTTTCGGTGTCGCAGACCGTTTCATTTGTTTAGGATGGCGTTATCCCGCCGATCCGATGCGTTTCACTTGGCGAGTCCAGATTCACGCAGAGCCGCGAAACCACCCTTGAGATCGTCGAGGATGTCTTCGATGTTCTCGGTGCCGATGGACAGACGGATGGTGCCCTGGTGGATGCCCTGGTCCTCGAGCTCCTCCACTGTCTCCTGAGAGTGCGTGGTGGAGGCCGGGTGGATCACAAGGCTCTTGGCGTCGGCCACGTTGGCCAACAGGCTGAACAGGTGCAGGTTGTCGATGAACACGCGTGCCGCGTCCTTGCCGCCCTTGATATCGAAGGTGAAGATGGAGCCGCCGCCATTCGGGAAGTACTTCTTGTACAGATCGTTGTCCTTGCGGCCTTCGATGGACGGGTGGGAGATGGACTCGACTTCCGGAACGGTCTTCAGATAGTCGATGACCTTCAGCGCGTTCTCAACATGGCGTTCGACACGCAGCGACAGGGTTTCGGTGCCCTGCAGCAGCAGGAATGCGGCGAACGGAGACAGGGTGGCACCGGTGTCGCGCAGCAGGATGGCGCGGATGCGGGTTACGAACGCGGAGCCGCCCAGAGCCTCGTAGAAGTTCAATCCGTGATAGGACGGATCCGGCTCGGTCAGGGTCGGGAACTTGCCCGGCACTTCGGCCCAGTTGAAGTTGCCGCCTTCCACGATCACACCGCCGAGGGTGGTGCCGTGGCCGCCAATGAACTTGGTTGCGGATTCGACCACGACATCAGCGCCATGCTCCAGCGGACGGAACAGGTACGGGGTGGCGAAGGTGTTGTCGACGATCACCGGCAGATGATGCTTGTGGGCGATGGCGGTGATGGCTTCGAAGTCCGGCAGGTCGGCGTTCGGATTGCCGAAGGTCTCGAAGTAGACGAGCTTGGTGTTCTCCTGAATGGCGTCCTCGAACTCCTGCGGATTCTCGGCGGAGACGAAGGTGGTGGTGATGCCGTCACGCGGCAGGGTGTGACGCAGCAGGTTGAAGGTGCCACCGTAGATGTTCTTGGCGGCGACGATATGATCGCCGGACTGGGTGATGTTGCGCACCGCGTATTCGACCGCGGCTGCGCCGGATGCGACGGCCAGACCTGCGGTGCCGCCTTCGAGTGCTGCGATGCGGTCTTCGAACACACTTTGGGTGGAGTTGGTCAGGCGGCCGTAGATGTTGCCTGGATCAGCCAGTCCGAAACGCGCCTCGGCGTGGTCGAAATTATGGAATACGTAGCTGGTTGTCTGATAGATCGGCACCGCGCGGGAATCGGTTGCCGGATCGGCCTGCTCCTGGCCGACGTGAAGCTGCAGGGTTTCGAAGCGGTAGTTCTTGGAATCTGCCATGGTTTCTGCTCCTTGTGTGGAATGGTTCGTTGCCTGTCTTGCTGGCCACCCGCCTTGCCGTATGTGGCGGCTGGTCAGGTGTTGGTAGTGACAATAATCCGGCCGCGCTCCGCAATGCAAGCCAAACGTTATCGCACTTGCCTATATCCCTTTATAAACCGTTGGAATCATTGCCATTCAAGCTCTACAAAACCGTTCTGACAACCGTCTGAAAAACTGCGACACGCCGACAAACGGCACTGCGGTGATACACCGTGCGAAGCATCGAGTCTCCGAAGTCAGACGGGCGGCTAAAGTCGTGGTCAGACAATCGCAAGAGAGGGTTTCAACATGGATGACGTGATTCTGTATGATCGCGACCCGCATTATGTTCCACGCGTTGCGGCGGTGCATGACATGTGCGGATACGGCAATTGCTCGCTGACGGCGGCCATTCCGATCCTGTCGGCGGCCGGATGCGACGTGTGCCCGGTACCGACCGCGCTGTTTTCGGCACACACGCGCTACAACGTATTCACATTCCACGATACGACCGAGATTTTGGACGGCTATCTGGACGCATGGCGTAAGGAGAACGTCGATCTGGACGGCGTGTATTCCGGTTTTCTTGGCTCCGCCGAACAGGTTGCGATTATCAAACGCCTGTATTCGCAATATCCGCGTGCCTTGCGTTTGGTGGATCCGGTAATGGGAGATGGAGGCGAAATCTACGCCACATACACGCCGGAACTCTGCGAAGCTATGGGCACGCTGGTGGATGGCGCCGACGTGCTGATGCCGAATTTGACGGAAGCATCCATATTGACGAAGCGCACATACCCAGGGCGCGATCTGAGCGATGCCGAAGTAAATGACATGATTGACGCATTGCTTGATTTGGGTGCGAAAAACGTGGTTTTGAAAGGCATCGATCATGACGATGGCACGATTCGCAATTATGTTGCCTCAGCTGCTTCGGGGGCTTCTGGCAAGCAGGAGCTTGCGCACAGCAAGCTGCCATTCATGACGCACGGTACCGGCGACGCGTTCGCTTCCGCACTCTGTGGTGCGCTGATGGCGGGCAGGCCGCTAGCCGAATCGGCGCATATCGCAGGCGAGTTCGTGCGTCATGCCATGGAAAACACGCAGTATCAGCCGCATCATGATGAACGTGGCGTGAGCTTTGAACTGAATCTTGACGAGCTGACGCAGCTGGTCCGTCACTGAGCATTCCGATCGTATACGGTTTCGGGCGTTCCACAGCCATTGGTCCCGTGGAGCAATGTGGATAACGGCAAGTTATCCACCGACTATCCCAAACACGCCCGAAACCGCATCCTTTATCCACATTTGCCGTTCACACTTGCTTCACGCCAGTTCTTTCTGCTGGACTTGAACCATGAACGGCAACACAACATATGACGTTCCGATCGCAACGCAGCGTTCGGAACAGCTTCTTGATTCCATCGCACAGCGATTGCATGATGGCACTCTGTGCGCACGGCAGCTCGGCGAACTTGGCGAACAGTATGCGGCCGCATGGCTGGAAAGCCAAGGCTGGCAGACGCTCGACCGCAATTGGCACTGCCGGTATGGCGAACTTGACATCGTCTCACGCGACGATACGGGAATCATCGTCTTCGTCGAAGTCAAAACCAGACGGACGCTCCGCTACGGCACTCCGCAGGAAGCCGTGACGTCATCCAAGCAGATCAACCTGCGCCACGCGGCTGTGCAATGGCTGTCGGACAGCGACCATCGCACACCACACAACGGCGTACGCTTCGACGTCATCACCGTCATCGTACGTGACGGCAAGCCGCTTGTGCACCATATCGAAGGAGCGTTCTGATGGCCATCGGCAGCGCACTCTCCGTGGGACTGATCGGATTGAAAGCATTCATCATCCAAATCCAGGCGTTCGTCTCCCCCGGACTTCCTTACTTCTCCATCATCGGACTTCCCGACACCTCGCTTTCCGAAGCGAGGGAACGTGTCAAATCCGCATGCCAGGCCAGCGGCGCAAAATGGCCAGAGACACGGGTCACGGTCAATCTTTCGCCGGCATCCATGCCCAAACGCGGTTCCTCTCATGATCTGGCGATAGCAGCGAGCGTGCTCAGCGCATCCGGAACGATACCCCACGATTGCCTGAACGACACCGTCGTGCTCGGGGAAGTGAATCTCGACGGCACGGTGCTTCCCATCAACGGACTACTGCCGATTCTGCTGCACGCACGCGATCAGGGCGTCTGCAAGGTGATCGTACCGCATGCCAATCTGGACGAAGCCGCCCTCGTGCCCGACGTCAACGCCATCGGCGTGCGCCACGTGGGCGAATTGATCGAACTGATGGGAGGCACCGCAAAGTACGAGATTTCAGACCTGATCAGGGACGTGAACCCCAACGACGGCACCATGTCGATATGCCCTCCTCCGGGAGACATGAATGAGGTCATGGGGCAGGAAACGGCCAAATGGGCGTTGGAAGTGGCGGCCGCAGGCGGGCACCATCTGATGATGACCGGCCCTCCCGGCACCGGCAAAACCATGCTTGCTTCTCGCATTCCCGGCATTATGAGCCCGTTAAGCGAATCGGAACAGCTGGAAGTCGCATCGATCCGCTCCCTATGCGGCACATTGCCCAGCTATGGCATCAGCGACATTCCACCATTCGAAGCGCCGCACCATACCGCATCCACCGCGTCTCTGGTCGGCGGTGGCGCAGGGTTGGCGCAGCCAGGCGCGATCACACGAGCGCACCGAGGCATTCTGTTCATGGACGAGGCACCCGAATTCTCGGCACGCACCCTGCAAACATTGCGCGAACCCCTGGAATCCGGATACGTGGCAATATCGCGCGCGAAAGGCACCACCTACTATCCAGCGAGATTCCAACTGATCATGGCGGCCAATCCCTGCCCCTGCGGTTACGCCTACGGCAATGGTGAGCGCTGCACATGCAAGGAAAAAGACCGTATCAAATACTTCAGCCGATTGTCCGGGCCGATCCTCGACCGCATCGACATTCAAATCGAAGTGCCTCCCGTGGAACGAATCAATCCGGGAATGGCCCCTTCCGGCGAATCCAGCCATGCCATTCGCCTGCGGGTCATCGTAGCAAGGCAAACCGCGCAGGAGCGTTTTCGTGAATTCGGGTGGGTCTGCAATGCGCAGGCCACCGGAACATGGCTTCGCGCCAACACGTCCACGAAAGCCATCGAATTGGTGAACCATGCGTTGGCCAGTGAGCGGCTCAGCCTCAGAGGGGCGGACCGTGCCATGCGGCTCGCATGGACTCTGGCCGACCTATCAGGCAAAACCTCTCCGGGGCCGGAAGAGATGATGCAGGGAATCTCCATGAGAACGAAGTTGACATGAACGAAAATACGAATACGAACGGCAACACAACCGCCATCGACGACGAGACCCTGGCACGTGCGGTGCTCACCTACTGTCTGGACAGCGCCGACGCAATGATGTACGCGCTGATCAAAGGCATCGGATCAGCCACGCACACCTTGCAACTACTCGCCGACAGCGGTCCAGGCAATCATGAAAACGTGACCACAGCCGCTTGCAAAACCCTGGATGCGGCATTCATCAACGGCATCACGCGTTGGGGGCGCAGCATCAACTCCCGAGGTATGGCCTCATTCCATGGTGCAATGGTCTCCTGGCAACATCGTTTGACCACCCTGCCCAGCACCGATCCCGATGAGCTCAAGGACTGGTTCACAGTAGGAGGCACACAGTGGATCGTCGCACCACACCATCCCTGCTGGCCTTCGCAGCTCGCAGACCTCACCATGTATACGGACTGGGCCGCCCCATTATGCCTCTGGGGACAAGGCAACCCGCAAGCATTGGTATCATGTCCGGAACCGATCGGCGTCGTCGGGTCACGCGGAGTGAGCGAATACGGAAGGCAAAGCGCACACGAGCTCGCCAAACAGGCAGCCCGTGCCGGACACCTCATAGTATCCGGGGGCGCCTTGGGCACCGATGCGGCAGCCCACTGGGGTGCCATCCAAGCCATGGACGAAATCGGGGCTCCCCTCGCAGGCCGCACCATCGCGGTATTCGCCGGAGGACTCAACCATACCGGGCCGAAAAGCAACAAACGCCTTTTTGAAAACATCATCAGCCACTCCGGCGCACTGATCTCGGAACTGTGCCCAGGAACCGCTCCGGAAGCCAGACGATTCCTCATTAGAAACCGTCTGATAGCGGCCTTGTCGTCCAGCCTCATCGTCGCCCAGGCGCGTGCACGTTCAGGCGCGCTCAACACCGCGGGATGGGCCGACGAACTCAACCGCCGCGTATTCGCGGTGCCAGGAGACGTGACCATGCCACACAACACGGGCTGCAACCGGCTCATTCAAGAAGGACGCGCAAACATCATCTGCTCACTAACCGACATCGATGAATTCTGTCATGCCTCGCACCGCCCGCAACCAGTCGTCATAGACGACGAACAGACGGAAGAACCAGCCGACGACGTCCTGCCGGAATCAGACGACACCACCAGAACCATATTGAAAGCCATACGACAATGCGACGCGAAATATGGCCATGTCTCCACTGACGGACTGCTCGCCCTACTGGCAGAGACCAATCCCGAAGAATATCCGATCTCACGAATCATATTGGAACTCGGCGTACTGGAAATCAATGGGCTCATCAGCACGCAACACGGCAACATCACCATCATCAACGAAAACACCGCTCAACAGCGCAACTAACACCGCCAATCGTCACAGCCGCCGACAAACAAACACGCAAGAACATGTGAAAACACGCATACGACAACATGCCCGTCATCCAACGAACCGCAACGAGGTCACACCTTGTGCGAAAATCGTCGGTATGAGTCCGAAGCATGTTGAAGATATGTATGATGCAGTAATCGTCGGTGCAGGAGCGGCAGGTCTTTCCGCAGCGTTAGGAATGTTGCGAAGCGAACGGATGCAGGAGCTGAAGGAAGCCGGCATCGAACCGAACATTCTAGTGATTTCCAAGCTCCAGCCGTTGCGCTCGCACACCGGTTCCGCAGAAGGCGGCATCGCGGCCAGCCTCGGCAATGTCGAACACGACGATTGGCATTGGCACTACTACGACACCGTCAAAGGCGGCGATTGGCTGGTCGATCAGGATGCTGCCGAACTGTTCGCGCAAGAGGCTCCGGCAACGGTCATCGAACTGGAACATGCCGGCGTGGCGTTCTCCCGCACCGAAGACGGGCACATCGCCCAGCGTCGTTTCGGCGGGCACACCAAGGATTTCGGCAAGGAACCGGTTCGCCGAGCCGCATACGCTGCAGACCGCATCGGTCATCAGATCCTCTTCTCGCTGTGGCAGCAGTGCGTGGCGGAAGGCGTCGAATTCGCGGAAGAATGGTATGTAACCGATCTGGTAATCAGCGAAGATGGCACCAAAGCCGAAGGCGTGGTGGCGTTCGACACCCATAAGGGTCAAGTGCACGCCATTCATGCGCGCAACGTGCTTCTGGCCACCGGAGGCGCAGGCCGCCTGTTCCATACCACATCCAATTCGTGGGATCTGACCGGCGACGGCATGGCGCTCGCACTGCATGCCGGACTGCAGCTGGAAGACAGCGAATTCGTACAATTCCACCCGACCGGCTTGGCACATACCGGCATTCTGCTGTCGGAAGCGGCCCGCGCGGAAGGTGGCGTGCTCCGTAATGTCGATGGCGAGGCCTTCATGGAAAAGTACGCTCCCGGGCATGCCGATCTGGCTGCGCGAGACGTGGTCAGCCGCTCCATCACCGCTGAAATCGACGCCGGACGTGGCGTGGCGGATCCGAAGGATCCAGATGGCCCGAAGGATTGCGTGTGGCTCGATATGACCGGCATTGATGCCGACCATATGCATGAAGTGCTGCCTCAGGTGGTGGAAACCATCGAAAAGTACGCCGATCTTGATCCGACCAAAGATTATGTGCCGGTCAAACCGACCGCACACTACACCATGGGCGGCATTCCGATCACCACCAACGGCGAGGTATATCGTTGGACTGACGACGAACGCGCCATCGTTGACGGCCTGTTCGCAGCCGGCGAATGCTCGTGTGCATCCGTGCACGGCGCGAACCGTCTTGGCGGCAACTCCCTGCTGGATGCCTGCCTGTTCGGCACTCGTTCCGGTAAGGCGCTTGCGGAACGCATCGCCGCCGCTCCGGTGAATGATCCGATGGCCGAAGCCGTTGAAGAGGCCGAAGATGGAACAGACGATGTGCAGCAGGCCGCCGATGCACGTTCCTCTGAATTGAAGGATCTTCTGACGCAACTTCCCGAAGACGACGAGCACGCTTCGGATAATCCGTACCAGCTTATGGCCGATTTGGGATCCGTTATGGAAAAAGCGGTCGCCGTGCGCTGCGATGCGAACAGCATCGAGCAGGCGCAGGCCGTATTGCGTAGCGATCTGGAAGCCCGCGCCCAGGTTTTGCATGCGCATTCCGATTCCGCCACGTTCAATCAGGAGATCACCGCCATTTGGGAGGTGCGACATCTGCTTGAGCTTGGTTCGGCCGTGCTTGCGGCGTCCGACGCTCGCCATGAGTCCCGCGGATCATTGAAACGTCTCGACTTCCCGGAACGTGATGATGAGCAGTTCCTCGCCCATTCCATGGTGGATGCTTCCGGACAGATCTCCTGGCAGCCGGTACATATTGTGAACATGCCGCCAAAGGCCCGTGAGTACTGATCCCTCTGGGCACGGTGTATGGCAAACTTGTTGTCGGTTTTTATTGGAAAGGCGAGTAGATGAGCGGCATGGAAAACGGCATGAACACGGTGACGTTGCGGGTCAATAGGTTCACCCCGCGCCCCGAACGTGCCCGCGACCGCGAACGCGGGGGCTCCCCGTTCGCCCGGAAAAGCTCTCCGTTCGGAGATTCCGGCGCGTCGGCGCGTCGCCGTCCCCGCGGCAAGCAGTGGGTGCAGGATTACACGTTGCATGTGCGTCCGGAAGACACGGTGCTTGATTGCCTGTTGAAGATCAAGCGAACCGTCGATCCGACTTTGGCGTTCCGCTATTCTTGCGGTCATGGCATGTGTGGCTCCGATGCGGTGTCCATCAATGGCACGCCGACGCTATTATGTACCGCTTCCGTCAGGGATTGGGCCAAGCAGCCGAATACCGTATTAGTGGATGATGAGGGATTCCGCCATATCGGAGACGCAGATGCGTCGCTGGCAGGTGACGCCGTTTCCGTTTCTTCAGGCGATCTTGGCGTGATTGAGCTCGCTCCCCTGCCGGGTTTCCCCGTGCAGCGTGACCTGGTTGCCGATATCGATCAGATGCTCGATCAGATCAGGAAGCTTAAGCCGTATTTGCAGGCCAATAACGAATTAGCCACCACCAAAGATGGCAAAATCAACGCTTTCGAATATCTGCAGAATCCTCAGCAGCTTGCCAAATATGAGCTGCTCACCAATTGCATTGCCTGTGGCACTTGCGAAGGAAGCTGCCCAGTGTACGCCGGAGGCGAGGCGTTTATCGGTCCAGCAGCGTTGATTACCGCGTCTCGCTTCATCAATGATTCGCGAGATGGTCAGGCGAATGCTCGTATGGATGCCATTGATTCCGCGGACGGTATCGCAGCATGTCAGTCGGTTCGCGCCTGCACCCGCGAATGCCCACGTGGCATCGACGTCGGCGAGGAAATCTGGCAACTAATCGCCCAAGTCAAGGAACGTTGAACCCATGGATAGAACGTCGTACACCAATCTCGCCAAGTCTTGGGAATACGTTGAAGATCATGCGTTCTCACGCCAGTCGACCAATCTGAACGCCATTCGTACCCACGCCGAAGAAGCGGGCATTCCGCAGGGTTCCGCGGCACAGGCGGAGTTGTTGCGCATGCTGGTGCATATGGTGGATGCGTCGTCAGTGATTGCCGTCGGCACCGGTTCCGTAGTGGAAACATTGCAGCTTGTCAATGGTTTGGATAACAGGGGGCAGCTTACCGCAGTCGATTCCTCTTCCCAAGGCATTGCGCTAATTCGCACGTTGTTCAATCGTCTTTCCGACGAAACGCAGACCACGCTTCGTGCAGTGAATGCTCCTGTCAACGTGTTTCTGCCACGTTTGAACGCCGAAACATACGATTTGATCGTTGTTGCCGGCGATGCCGAAAATTATGCTGCCTCTTTTGACCAGGCTCCCCGCCTGTTGAAGAAGCATGGTGTGATTGTGTTCACGGATGTGCTCGCTTTCGACGCTGCGACTTCCGCAGGTGGCGTATTGAATCCCGCCAACCGCGACGCCAAATCCATTGCCATGCGTACCCTGCTGGAAACCGTGGAATCCGATGAACGTTTCATCACCGCACTCACTCCGACCGGTACGGGTCTGCTCGTAGCAGTCAAACGCTAGTGTGACCGTTCCCAGCGGCCTACCGTTTCCTCATACAAAAAGCCGACACTCACGATATGTGATGAGTGTCGGTTTTTGTTGCGTCTAGCGTATGGCGCGGAATGCCATACACCGGAACGTCGTTATTTGACCTTTGGATGTGTGTTGATCATCTGGCTGACCACAACGGTGCCGTCTTCGAGAACAGATTCCACTTCCCCAGCAGCGTCCTCGTCGGCAGTATGATGCTTGTGTTTCGACGATGCGGCAGCGTCCAGTTCGAACTTCTTGGATTGACGGCTCAACAGAATACCAGAAATCACCGCTGCGATCATGGAGCCAACAAGCACGCCAAAGCGTGCCTCCGCAGACAATTCGGCATTCTTATATGCGAGCGAGGAAATCAGGAACGACACGGTGAAGCCAATGCCGCAAGCGCAGGCTGCGGGGAACATGTCGCGCACACGCAGCCCCTTGGCCATCTTCAATCCAGCCACATGCGTGGAAAGCCAGGCCGTAATCATGATGCCCAAAGGCTTGCCGATCACCAACGCCACCATGACGGCAACAACGACCGGCGAAACGAACAGCGCCAAAGTCAACGATTCAAAATGCACGCCAGTAGCGAACAGCGCGAAAATCGGCAGGGCCAGCAACGCCGAGAACGGTTGCAGCTTGTCCGCATAACGTTCGGCACGCGGAGTCTTTTCGCCGTAGCATTCATGCGCGGGAGTAAGCAGACCTACCAGCACGCCCGCCAAGGTGGGATGCACACCGGCTTCAAACATCATCACCCAAGCCAGAATACCGACGATGGCTACGGCAAACCATGGTACTTTGCGCATACGCACGAGGAAATACCATACGACCGCACACACGGCGATGCCGACGAACCAGTACCATGCGTTCACTGAGGAGAAGAACACCGCGATCAAAATGATGGCAAGCAGATCGTCCACCGTAGCCAAGGTCATCAGGAACGCGCGGATGGAGCCCGGCAACGCCTTGGCGAACAAGGCAAGCACGGCCAGCGAGAACGCGATATCCGTAGCTGTAGGAACCGCCCAACCGTGGGACATCTCACCAAATGTAAAACTCGTTCCGGAAGCGATGACCAGCGGATCGGAACCGAAACCGGAGAACAAGAACAGCGTCAACAAGAATAGCACCGGCGGGGCCATCATGCCACCGACCGCGCACAGCATCGGCACCGCAGCCGCCTTGGGATTCGCCAGTGAGCCGGTAGTAAGTTCCTGCTTCAATTCCAGCCCAACGGTCAGGAAGAACACCGTCAGAAGGCCGTCCTGCACCCAGTGACCCAATCCCATGTCGATATTGGTGTGGGGAATGGCGATGCGGAAGCTCTCCAGATCTTCGAACGCATGTGCCGTAAATGGCAGGTTCGCAAGCAGTAGACCGGCGAGTGCGAAACCGAGCATAATCAAACCCGATATGCGATCGGAAGCGGCGATATATCGTATTTTCGCCCAGAGTCCCTGCTTACGTTCGGTCATTGCTCTCCCGTCTGTTGCCGCGAGTATCCACGGCCAGCCATTCACTTAAGAAAAGCGTCTGCGGTATTGGCATGCGCAGACGCTTCAATAGCGGTTCCAGTGTACCGAGAGGTGTCGGCGTTTATGTTTCCAAACCGTCTTTTTCACTGGGATTCGCAGTTTTATTCGGCATGGCGGCTTTTCTTGTACCACACCGTTCACCCGGAGAGAAACCGAACGTATCTCGACAACAGCCGCTTTACATAGGCATGCTGGTAGGTTTACGAATCGTATTGGGTGAACACTATTCACGGCAGCGCCGCCGTTACTCTCAGAGAAAGAAAGCCTCCCCCGCATTTCGCGAGGGAGGTTCATGTGCGCGAGACAGGATTCGAACCTGCGACCTGCTGATCCGTAGTCAGCTGCTCTAATCCGCTGGGCTACTCGCGCAACGTCATCTTATTTATTTATGCCACCTGATGACCGGTGGCCGGTGCGCGAGACAGGATTCGAACCTGCGACCTGCTGATCCGTAGTCAGCTGCTCTAATCCGCTGGGCTACTCGCGCAACGTTGCTTGTTTTCGGCAACTCGAATAAGATACACCCAAATGGCCGCGCAGCAAAATTTCGGCGTGTCGCACTTGTTTCCGAGGATTTCAGATATGGATTGCAATTGCGTAAAACCCTACGAAATCTGAAATCTTACGAATGTGTATGCGACACGCCGCAAACGCTACGCGACGCGCCTGCGGGGAATCTCCTCCGTCGAAACCTTCAGCAGTTTCGGAGTGCCGGAGCCATTGACGGAAGCCTCATCCACCACCACTTCCGACACGCCGGTCATACTCGGCAGCTGGAACATCGTATCTTCCAAGGTCTTCTCAATAATCGACCGCAAGCCGCGCGCTCCCGTGCCCCTGCGAATCGACGTGGCCGCAATCTGCCGCACCGCATCCTCGGTGAACGTCAACGTCACCCCATCGATCGCAAACAGCTTCTGATACTGTTTGACCAGCGCATTTTCCGGTTCGACCAGAATACGCGCCAAATCATCCTCCGTAAGCTCCTCAAGCACGCTCACCACCGGCAATCTGCCGATGAATTCAGGCAATAAACCGAAATCGGCAAGATCGTCGGCCGAGGCTTGGGCAAGCAGCTCACGATTCGGCACCTCGTGATCATGCCAGGCCGCACCAAATCCACTTTCGCGAGCACCCAGGCGCTGTGCCACAATATCGGCAAGTCCAACGAAAGCGCCACCGCAAATGAACAGAATGTCGCGGGTGTCGATCTGCACCGTTTCCATTTCCCGATGCTTGCGTGAACCTTCCACAGGCACGGAAGCCACAGTGCCTTCCAAAATCTTCAGCAGAGCCTGCTGCACGCCCTCACCTGACACATCGCGCGTAATAGACGTGTTCTCGCCGCTTTTGCGCGCTATCTTGTCGATTTCGTCAATATAGATGATGCCCTGCTGCGCACGCGCCACATCGCCGTCAGCGGCCTGGATAAGGCGTTGCAGCACGGTTTCCACATCGTCGCCCACATAACCGGCTTCGGTGAGCGTGGTGGCATCGGCGATCACGAACGGCACGTTCATAACTTTCGCCAGCGTCTGCGCAAGATACGTCTTGCCCACGCCGGTAGGCCCCAGCAGCAGAATATTCGATTTGGACACCTGCACGCCAGCCAACGGATCATCATTTTTGCGGGTTGCTCGATCACTTAATTCCGCGGATTCGCGCATTTCCATGTTGACACGCTTGTAATGGTTGTATACGGCCACGGAAAGCGTACGTTTGGCTGACTCCTGCCCAACCACGTAGTTGTCGAGATAGGCACTGATCTGGGCTGGTTTCGGCAACTGCAACGTGTTCAGCTGGGCATCCTTGACACGTTCTTCGGAAATGATATCGACGCATAGCCCGATGCATTCGTCGCAAATGGCCGCGCCCGATCCGGTAACGAGCTTGCGTACCTGATTTTCCGTTTTACCACAGAACGTGCATCGTGACACTTCGTCGTTGTAGCTGACCACTCGTCCCATTCGCACCCCTTTGTTTTTCGTACCTGCCATTGAACAACCGACGCCATGCAATCGTCATTGAAAGACACAATACCCCTGCCGACGCCTGGCAGGGGTATTGATTTGTGAAGATGCGCGACTCAACCTTCGTCCGAGCTCGTCGCGACGACCGTTCAGCCGCGGTGTTCCAGCACCTCGTCGACGATGCCGTATTCCTTGGCCTCCGGAGCGGTCAGGAAGGTGTCGACCTCGATATCCTTGCGAATCTTCTCCACATCACGGCCGGTATGCTTGGACAGTGTATTTTCAAGCCATTCGCGCATACGCAGCATTTCCTTGGCCTGGATTTCGATTTCCGTGGCCTTGCCAAAACCCTGGTCGATGGCTGGCTGGTGGATGAGCACGCGGGCGTTTGGCAGCATCAGACGCTTGCCCTTGGCACCGGCTGCCAACAGGATGGCGGCCGCAGAAGCAGCCTGACCGAGGCACACGGTCTGCACGTCCGGCTTGATGTATTGCATGGTGTCATAGATGGCGGTCATGGCCGTCATGGATCCGCCTGGGGAATTGATGTACATCATCACATCGCGGTTCGGATCCTGGCTTTCGAGCACCAGCAGCTGGGCCATGATGTCATCGGCGGAAGTGTCATCGACCTGCACGCCCATGAAGATGATGCGGTCTTCAAACAGACGGGTATACGGATCCTGCCTTTTGAAACCGTACGGGGTCTTTTCTTCGAACTGCGGCAAAACGTAGCGGTTCTGTGGTGCGAAGGCGGCTTCGCGAGCGGCCGCCGCCTGGAATCCGACCACTCCGGCCGGGCCCGCAAGTCGCTCTGCGCGGGCTACGAACTGGGATTCTTCGCTTGCCATGTTCACTCTCCCTTGGTGGCGTTCATCGTGTCGTGCGTGGAGACGAGCTTGTCCACAAAGCCGTATTCCAACGCTTCCTGCGCGGTGAACCAGTGGTCGTACTCGTTGTCGCGGTAGATTTCCTCAACCGTGTGGCCGGTCTGCTCAGCCGTCAGCTCGCTCATGGTCTTCTTCATGTCCATGATTAGCTCGGCGTTGATACGCACGTCGGTTGCGGTACCGCCGATGCCACCGGAAGGCTGGTGCATGAGCACGCGGGCGTGGGATGTCAGGAACCTCTTGCCCTTGGTACCGGAGCTCAGCAGGAACTGGCCCATGGATGCGCACATACCCAGGCCAACGGTCGCCACGTCAGGCTCGATGAGCTGCATGGTGTCGTAAATGGCCATACCTGCGGTGATGGATCCTCCCGGAGAATTGATGTACAGCCAAATATCCTTCTTCGGATCTTCGGCGGCCAGCATCAGCATCTGCGCGCAAATGCGGTTGGCCATCTCATCTTTGACTTCCTCGCCCATCCAGATGATGCGGTCTTTCAGCAGACGGTTGAAAATCGGATCGGCGGGCCCTGCCGGCATGTCTTCGCCGGCCATGACGGGCAGAGGTGCACTGAAGTTGCTCACCTTGTCTCCTTTTCCTATGTTCTCTATAGCTTCACAGCCTACCGCTTCGAAGCGACTGGGAACGAAATTGCGCTGACAGTGGAGTCTTCGCGCACCTCGATATGCATCTTTGAGGGACTGCTTAACGAACCTACTTGATGATGGTGTTGTATTCGGGAACGCCCATATAGTTGTAGCTCACTTCCACGCCTTTGGCCGATGCCGCGGTCACGTTGGTATACCACAACGGAATCACCGGCATATCCTTCAGCAACACACGTTCGCTCTGCTGGTACAGGCTCACGGCCTTGTCCAGATCGGTTTCGGCCGCAGCCTGATCAATCAGCGCATCGAATTCAACACTCTTGTAATCGCCGTTGTTCAGTCCCTTGCCATCCGCAGCCGAAGAATCATATGCCTGCACCAAGTAGCCTTCCGGATGCGGATAGTCTGACTGCATGCCCGACTTGAACGCCGCATCGATGGTGCGCTCCTGAATGGCGCTCCTCAGCTCTTTGGACGTGGCGAATGGGTAACTTTCAGCATCGATACCAAGAGCGTTGCGAATGGAATTGACCGCAGCCTCCACCCATTCCTTGTCGGTGCCATCGGCGCTGTATGCGATGCGGAACGCTCCGCTCCATGGCGAAATCGCATTCGCCTTCGCCCACAATTCCTTGGCTTTCGCCTCATCGTACGTAAGCACGCCATCAGTGTCAAGATCGGTATCGTATCCCTTGATCACGGGAGCGAGGAAATCGGTGGCGGGCGTCACGGTACCGCCGAAAATCGCGCCAGCGATGTTCTTACGATCGATGGCATGCGCGATGGCCTGACGGCGATACTTGCCTTCCTCACCTTGGAAATGCTTGAGATTCTGCGAAATCGTAAATGCTGAGAACGACGGACCGGGCTTGCTGACGGCGGTGATGTTCTTTTCGTTCTGATAGGTTTTCATCGCGGAGGTAGGAATGGAATCGAGCACGTCAAGATTGCCTGCCAGCAGATCCGAATAGGCCGCGTCAAGGCTTTGATACACCTTGAAATCGATGCCTGCGTTCTTGACTTCGCGCGGCCCCTTGTAGGAGTCGTCTTTTTCAAGAATGATTTCTTCGCCGCTTTTGTACGCCTTCAGCTTGTACGGACCGTTGCCAATCGGTTTTTGCCCGTATTCCTTGGGGTTTTTGATAACTTCGGACGGCATGGGCAAGAAGGCGATGTCTCCGATTTTGTACAGGAACGCCGAGTTCGACGCTTTGAGCTTGACCTTCAGCGTGGTGTCGTCGACCACGGTAAGGCCGGATAGCTGCGCGGTTTTGGAACCTTCAGCATCCTGCAGCTCATCGTAGCCCTGAATGTCTTCGAAAATGGAGGCTCCCACCTGTCCGTTGGCCGCATTGGCCGCGAACGACCAGCTTTTCGCATACGTGTCGGCGGTGATCTTCTCACCATTGGAGAAGGTCAAATTCGGCTTGAGCACGATGGTGTATTCGGAAGCGTCATCATTTGGTGTGATCGATTCGGCTTCGACCAGTATTTCATTGCCTTCCGCATCGAATGTGACCAGACCGTCGTACAGTTGGCTGACGATCTTCCAGCCGGACATGTCGCTGGTATCGCTTGGCAGCAGACCGTTCGACGGTTCCGTAACGTTGACGCTGACCACCTTATCGGTACTGGCGACGTCGGTTACGGTATCTTTCGCCCCCACGGATCCGCAGCCCGCAAGCAGCGCAACGATGGAAAGCGCTGCCGCGATTGACTTGATCAGACCGGCGGTAATGCTGCTATGCGGACGTTGATTGTTCATTGCTGTCCTCTCGATAAATGGTAGAGACAGCATAACAAGCCGGCATTTCCTAACGCAGCGCTTTCCTCACATTATGCTACAGGCTTTTTCTATAGCCGGCTATTTACGTTTCGCGCCGATACGGAATGCCGAAATCAGGCAGCAGACGGCAACGGCCACGATAGCGATCATCATGGCGAACGTCCAACTTCCGCCGACAGCCGTGGCATGACGGAACGCATCACTGCCCTCTTCGCCCGAACCGGCCTGGGCCACCGACAGAATCGTGGAGAAGAGCGCCGTGCCAGCGGCACCACCGAACTGCAGGCAGGTATTGAACACCGCATTGCCGTCCGGCATAAACTGAGGCGCAATATTGCGTAACGCATTGGTCATGATATTGGAAAAGCCAAGCGAATAACCAAGTCCGAAAATGAAGTAGAAACCGGCAAGCGTGACGGGTGTCAGTCGCATGGAAAATACCAGCAGCAGAATCGGCCCGCAAATCGCGGCGAAAAACGCGCCGAGAATCGGACGCACCGGCCCGAAACGGTCGTACAGCATGCCTCCAACCGGTGCAAAAAACGCGCCGATCAACGCACCCGGCAACACCAACGCGCCGGACAGGAACGCGCTGGTTCCCAACGAAAGCTGCGCCACATTGGTGATCACATAACCAAAACCGATGCCGACGATCGGCAGCAGCATGTAGGCGATCAAATGCAGCAACACCATCGGATCACGCAGCCAGCCCAAACGGATCAGCGGCGAGAACGAACGCTTCGACGACCAGCCGAAAAACAGCAATGACCCCAATCCAACGATCAGACTCACCACGGCGAACACTGCCGACACCGTGTCACTGCCGCCGGAAACCGCAGCGCTGACGGCCACTCCAGCTTGATTCAGGAACATCACCAATCCGCACAACGCAAGCACAATCGACACGAACTGCAACGAATTGAGACGTGCCTCTTCCGTCGGGCGATGCTGTTCGACGCATTTTAAACCGACCGGCAACGAGACCAGCAGAATGATTGGAATGACGATTACGAAAATCGCCCGCCATGGCAGAACGCTCGACACCGCGCCACCGACGGTCGGGCCAATTGCTGGAGCGACGGTGATGACCAACGAGCCGACGCCCATCAAACGACCGACTTTGCTCTTTGGCGACTGTTCAAGAATGATGTTGATCATCAACGGTGTGGCCACACCGGAGCCCATGCCCTGAATCACACGGGCAATGAGAATGACTGGAAACGCATGACCGACGATCATAATGAGCGAGCCAAGCACAGCAAGCGCCACCGCGGCAAGGAACAATGTGCGGTGCTTGAAACGACGGTTGAGGTATGACGACAACGGCATGGTGGCCGCGACCACCAGCAGGTAGACGGTGGTGATCCATTGCACGGTTGCGGTGTCGACGTTGAATTCCCGCATGAGTTGCGGGAAGAGCACCGTCATCACGGTTTCGGTGAGAATGCCGATGAAGGCGAGGGAGCCGACCGCTACGATGGATCCAATGAGCTTGCCGGGAATATGTTCGTCCGGCATTTTCCTGACGTTTTCGCTACTGTTTCGACTGATATGGCTGGTGGTTTCGAGCGTTGTATTCCGTTCTTGCATAATCACTTTCCGCGCACTTTTTCCTGCGGCCATGTGCGACGCCGCGATTGACGCATGGGCCTTGCTCATAGCAAGCAGACATCAACCCCAACGAAGGATTTTAGCGGACCCCTAGTCCAACGGCAACGAAGAATGAGAACTGACGCCACACTAGGCTCAATCAGAGTTGCCGGTTTGACCAGCATCCTCCTCATGCAGAATCTTCCGAATTTTCTCCAATCTCTGTTTGACCTCATGCTCGTAACCACGGTCGTTCGGATCGTAGTATTCCCGCCCTACCAGCTCGTCCGGCATGTATTGCTGCGGAGCTACGGCACCTGGCCAATCATGGGCATAGCGATACCCCTCATGATTCCCCCAACTTTTCATCAACGCGGTCGGCGCGTTCCTTAGGTGCAAGGGCACCTGACCGATCAATCCCGCGTCCACATCGGCGAGCGCGCTGTTGATAGCGTCGTAGCCGGCGTTCGATTTTGGCGCGGTGGCAACGGCGAGCGCCGCTTCCGCGAGAATAATACGCGCTTCGGGCATGCCGATCATGGCTACGGCCTGCGCCGCCGCTACGGTTACCTGCAGTATTTGCGGAGCCGCCATGCCAACTTCCTCGGAAGCTGCGATCATAATGCGTCTGGCGATGAACCGCGGATCCTCACCGGCGCGCAGCATGCGTGCCAAGTAGTGCATGGTGGCGTCCGGGTCGGATCCACGCATGGATTTGATGAATGCGGAAATCACATCGTAATGGTCGTCGCCGTCTTTGTCGTAGCGCACAGTGGCCACGTCCATGACCTGCGACACCACGTCGGGAGTGATGATTGGCCGTTTCGCACCTTTTTTGCGTGCTTTGTCTCCGGTAATCGCCCCCGCGGCGGCTTCAAGGATCGTCAGTGTTTTTCGCGCGTCACCTCCGGCCATACGCACGATTTCGTCAACGGCTTCGTCGTTGATTTTGACTTCGTTTTTAAGTCCGCGATCGCTTTCGATGGCCCTGTTGATGAGCGTTTTCAGGTCGTCGGGTTCCAGCGATTCAAGTTTGACGACCACGGATCGGCTTAACAACGGCTTGATGATGGAAAAGCTTGGATTTTCCGTGGTGGCCGCAATGAAAGTGACGTCACGGTTTTCCACGCTTGGCAGCAATGCATCCTGCTGCGATTTGGAGAATCGGTGCACCTCGTCGATGAACAGTACCGTTTCCTTGCCCTCCGCGACAAGACGATCATGGGCGCGTCTGAGTACATCTCGCACGTCCTTGACGCCGGAGGTGACTGCGGAAAGCTCTTCGAAGACTCGACCGGACTGTTTGGCCACAATATAGGCGAGCGTGGTTTTGCCGACTCCGGGAGGTCCAAACAGAATAATGGAACTCGGCGCGGTCAGCGAGCCTTTGGACGCCGGATTGGCGAGTCTGCGCAGAGGAGAGCCCTGTCCTAGCACCCGCGATTGACCCACCACTTCGTCCACGCTCGACGGGCGCATGCGCACGGCCAGCGGGCGTGTCATATCTTCGGGAGCGTCCATCGCACCAAACAAATCCTCAGTCATAATTTCTACTGTACCGCAACATACGCAATAATTCGAACACACGTTCGACATTTGAGTTCATGCCAACCGCTAGACTGGCAATCATGGCTGACGATACGAATTACGGTTCTTTGGGTGCCTTGGCGCCGAATTGGAGCGATGGCGAGCGCAACATCGACACGGACGAGATCTACGAACGCTTTTTCGAGTGGGTGGCGGACGTCAAAGGTGTTGAGCCGTGGCCCCATCAGGAAGAGGCCATCATGGACCTGCTCGCGGGCGATCATGTCATTTTGAACACGCCCACCGGCTCCGGCAAATCACTGGTGGCGTTGGGTATGCATTTCGCTGCGTTGTGCACGGGCCGTCGCTCGTATTATACGGCTCCGATCAAGGCGTTGGTGTCTGAGAAGTTCTTTGATTTGGTGGAGGTGTTCGGTCGTGAGAACGTCGGCATGATCACCGGAGACACACACATCAACGCCGATGCGCCGATCATCTGCTGCACTGCGGAGATTCTTGCGAACCAGGCATTGCGTGAGGGCCGTCATGCCGATGTCGGCTGTGTGGCGATGGATGAATTCCATTATTATGGCGATTCGGAGCGCGGCTGGGCTTGGCAGGTTCCGCTGCTGACATTGCCGAACACGCAGTTTTTGCTGATGAGTGCCACATTGGGCAACGTCGATGCAATCGCCGACAAATTGGAGGACATGACGGACACGGACGTCGACATCATCGCCGATGCGCCGCGTCCGGTACCGTTGACGTACGAGTACACGCTTGACCCGTTGGAGAAAACCGTCGAACTGGCGTTCGGCAGAGACGAAACACCGATTTATGTGGTGCATTTCTCCCAAGACGCCGCATTGGAGACGGCGAACGCCCTGGCAAGCACGGGTGTGTCCAGCAAGGAACAACGTGCCGCCATTGCGGAGGCGATCAAAGGTACGAAGTTCACCACCGCATTCGGCAAGATTTTGCAACGTCTGTTGCGCACCGGAGTCGGCATTCACCATGCGGGCATGCTCCCCCGCTATCGTCGTTTGGTCGAGCAGCTCGCCCAGCAGGGTTTGTTGCCGGTAATCTGCGGCACCGACACGTTGGGTGTCGGCATCAACGTGCCCATCCATTCCGTGGTGTTGACCGCATTGACCAAGTTCGACGGCACGAAAATGCGCAAACTGCGTGCCCGCGAATTCCATCAGATCGCAGGGCGTGCGGGACGTATGGGCTTCGACACGGAAGGTCTGGTTATCGCCGAAGGACCGGAATTCGAAATCGAGAACGCCAAGGCCCTCGCCAAGGCAGGCAACGACCCCAAGAAGCTCAAGAAAGTCAAGCGCAAGAAAGCACCTGAGGGCTTCGTCACGTGGAATGAGAACACGTTCGATAAGCTGATCGACGCGGACCCTGAAACTTTGGTGCCACATATGAAGGTCACGCATTCCATGGTGTTGAACGAAGTGGCGCAGGGCGGCGACGCACGCTACCGCATCAATCGCCTGATCGACGATTCTGCGCAGACTCCAGAACAGAAGGAGCGTCTTCATGATCGTGCCGACGAGATCTTCCAGACCTTGTTCGACACGAATGTGATCGAAACGGAAGACCGCGATGATGGTGGCAAGGACTATTTCATGACCGTCGACATGCCGGATGATTTCGCGCTTGACCAGCCGTTGAGCCCGTTCCTGCTGGCTGCGTTGGAACTGCTTGATCCGGAATCGGAAAGTTACGCGCTTGACGTGATTTCCATGGTGGAAGCCACGTTGGAGGATCCGAAGCAGGTGTTGCGTGCACAGGAACGTCAAGCCCGCGATGCGGCGATGATCCGGATGAAGGAAGATGGACTCGACTATGACGAGCGCATGGACCGCTTGCAGGAAATCACCTATCCGAAACCGCTGGAAGACATGCTTCAGACGGCGTTCGACGAGTACCGCCATGATGTGCCTTGGGCGAATGATTATTGGTTGAGCCCGAAATCGGTGATCCGGGACATGGTCGAAACGGCCTCCGATTTCACCGGTTACATCGCGCGCTACAATATCGCCCGCTCCGAAGGCACGCTGCTGCGCTATCTGTCTGACGCATATCGCGCGCTGGCGCGTACCGTTCCTTTGGAGAAGCGCAACGAACAGTTGCGGGACATCATCTCCTGGCTGCGTGTGGTAGTTCGGTCCATCGACTCCTCGCTGGTCGACGAATGGGAGAACGCGGGAGCCGGCACCGACGCTTCCGAAGCCGCCGCGAACCTGGCCGCACCAGGTACAAAGCAGGCCGTGGTGGAGGATCGTCGAGGCCTCACCGTGCTCGTACGCAATGCCATGTTCCGTCGTGTGCAGCTTATGGATCTCGACAAGCCCGACGAGCTCGGCGCGCTCGACAAAGACTGGGGCTATGGCGTGCACGAATGGGAGGATGCGCTCGACGACTTCTACGATGAGCACGAATACGTCAACACGGATGCGAAAGCCCGTAGCGGCGAACTGTTCATTCTGGATGATTCCAAGGAGAACAGCGAACACAGCTGGAAAGTGCGTCAGATCATCGACGATTCCGATGGCGACCATGATTGGGCCATCACCGGAACCGTCGATTTGGACACCACACAGTCGAGCGGCGAAGTCGTGTTCTTCGACTACAGCGTTTCCAACTGACGCCGCATTTCATCGGCATTGACTTCCAAGGGCGGCCAGATCATATTCATGTTCTTCAACGTGTTGCGAAGAAGTTCAGACACGACCGCCCTTGAATACCAACGATTGTCGGCAGGCACCAAGTACCAGGGTGCCTGCTCGGTGCTCGTACGCACGAACACGTCCTGCCATGCTGCCATGTAGTCATCCCAACGGGCACGCGCTTCAAGGTCACTCGGGTCGAACTTCCAATATTTGGTCGGATCTTCCAACCTGCTAAGAAAATGCTCCTTCTGCTCTTCTTTGCTGACTACAAGAAATATTTTGATGATGGAACATCCGTCCGCAACCAATTGCGATTCGAATCGGTTGATTTCGTCATATCGCGCCTGCCATACTTCTTCTGGATATGTTTTATAAATGCGCGGCATGACGATATCTTCATATTGCGATCTATCGAAAATGGAAATCCAACCATTCTGAGGCAGTTCGCGTTTGATACGCCACAAATAATCGTGGTCTTTTTCCTCGCCTTTGGGAGCACCGAAACCGTGATAATGCATGCCCATCGGATCACCTTGGCTGAATACGTGACGTACGATGCCGCCCTTGCCGGAAGCATCCATGCCCTGCAGAATAATCAGCAGACGACGGCGAGACCCTTTCACGCCATTGGCGTACATCAGCCGCTGATATCGTGCGATTTCGGAAGAACTGATCGCAATGAACCGTTCCGCATCGTCTTTGTTGCCGTCAAAGCCCGGCGTGGAATCGCCGTCGATTTCGGCAACCCTCGTATCGTGATGGAATCGTAGCAGCTGGCCGGGAGGCAACGTCCATACGGAGCTGAGCAATTCGCTTGCCTTGGCGACGTTCGCGAGCCCTTCGGCAACGGAACTGCAGTTCTTCCCCTTCTCGAGCCTGTCCTCGACCTTGTTCAACGTCTTCGCAATGGACGACATCTTCGTGTCTTTATCTTTATCTGACATGTCAAGCCTCCTCGCCTGTCCCCCGATAATAAGCTATGCGGCGATTGAAACGTGGCATCGCCACACCCACGCCGCATCCTGCTTTTCTGACGTTTTGCCTGACTTCTTTCACGCAATAGGGCGCTGATTCCTCGTTCTTTGCAAGAAATCAGCGCCCTATCGGTCTTCGCAGATCAAATGACGTCACTGCTTGGGCTTATCGCCCTTCGATTTGTCGGATTTCGGCTTGTCGAATTTCAGCTTGTCCTGCTTGGACGTCTCTTTGATCGGCCTGCCATTCTTGTCGAACTCGACTTGGCTTTCCGGATGCGTCTCGTCGAATCCCTGAACGTAGCGGGTCTGACGCCAATGGCGGATCGACGCGTTGGAACCACGATGATGCACATGGTACAGGCGCTGGGCACCGCCAAGCGGCATGCTTTCCTTGGCCACGGCGATCTGGTTCACATTCGACGGATCCATAATGGCAATCGGCGCGACCGGTTCCGGTTCGGCAGGTGCCGCGGTGTGCTTCTGCATGCGTTCCGGCAACCATTCCGCAAGTCGGCTCAGCAGCCAGCATGCGATGAAGTAGATGACGGCGGCAACAACCAGCGTCTGCAGAATATTGAAGTACATCGAGCCAAGTCGGCGCGATTCCTGCAACAGATCGGTATACATGATGATCGAGCCGAGGGCGGTATCCTTCAGCACCACCACCAACTGCGTCACAGCGGCAGGAAGCATGGCGTAGATGGCCTGCGGCACTTCGACTTCCATCAGCGACTGCGTGCGAGTCAGGCCCAAGGCGAGCGACGCCTCACGCTGACCGTTCGGCAGGTTGCCGACGCCGGAACGAACAAGCTCAGCCACCACGGAACCGTTGTAGATCACCAATGCGAGCACAACAGCCCAATATGCCGGGCTTGCCATGCCGGCAAAAGCGAACCAACGCCAGAAGAAGATCATGAGCAACAGCACAGGGACCGCGCGTGCGAACTCAACGACGGCACCGGAAATCGCACGAATCACGATGTTCGGAAGCAGACGGCCGATGCCGAACAACAAACCGAACAGGACCGCGCCAATCACTGCCAGCACGGAGGCGCGAATAGTAGCCCACAATCCCGGAAGGTAGAAATCGGTCCACGCTTCGGCATCAAGAGCCGGCTTCCACAGTTCCCAGCTCAGCTGGTTCTCGCCATCCGGCGGATTGTGAAGCCTCATGAGAATCAATACAACCACGATCGCGAAGGCGATGCCTGCGATCCAATTGACGATACGAATGGTTTTGCGGCTCTTAGGACCGGGCTGGTCGAACAGCACCGCGCTTTCATTGCTTGCCATGGTGCGTCACCTCCTCACCGCGAGCTTGTTGGACAGATACGTGGTCAGCATACCGATCGGAATGATCAGAATCACATAACCGAACGCGAAGATAAGGAAGATCGGAATAATCACGTCGGAACGGTATTCGATCATTTCGCTCATCAACGACGAGGTTTCGGTGGCAACGGATGCCGCGGCCGCAACCGTGGAGTTCTTCAGCAATGCGATGAGCGTATTGCCCAACGGTGCCACGGAGCCGCGGAATGCCTGCGGCAGAATGACCTGTGTGGCGGACTGCATGAAGTTCAATCCCAATGCGCGGCAGGCTTCAGCCTGACCGAGAGGCACCGTGTTGATGCCGGATCGCAGCGATTCGCATACGAACGCCGCCGTATACAGGCTCAAGCCGGTGACGGCCAGCCAGAAGAAGTTCGTGGCGAACGTGTCGGAGAAGCTGAGCTTCAGCTGCGCATAGGCGCCCAGCACCATGAACACCATGATGATAGTCAACGGCAGGTTCTTGAACAACTCGACATAAGCGCCCGACACTATGCGCAGCGATGCGACTGGAGAGATGCGCATCATCACGAGAATGACACCAAGAATCGTGGAGAACAACGCCGACCACAAGGTCAGTTCGATGTTCACCAGGAACGCAGCCGGCACATTGTACTGGCTGAACAATGAGATGAACGCTTCCATCACTTCTCCCCTTCAGTCGGCTCCGGCGGATTGTACTTCGCGTTCGGCGTGTATGCAGTGCCCTTCGTGTTGTCGGAAATGGCACGCTGCCAAGAACCATCCTGAATCATATCGGCGATGGCGTTGTTGATCCGGGTGGCCAGCTTCGTATCGCCCTTCTTGATGCCGACGCCGTAATACTCCTGGGTGAACGGCTTGCCGACCACACGCAGACGGCCACGCGAAGCGGAGGCAAGACCCGCCAGAATAATATCGTCAGTGGTCACCGCATCAACGATGCCCGAGAACAGTGCGGTAGCGCATTCCGCGTAACCCGGCTGCTCCATGAGCTGCACTTCGTTGGCGAACTTCTCCTTGACGGTAACCGCGGAAGTGGAACCGGTTACGGAGCACAGACGCTTGCCATTAAGATCCTCCGGACCATTGATGGAGGTTTCATCCTTACGTACGAGCAGATCCTGACCCGCAACGAAGTACGGTCCAGCGAAGGAGACAACCTTCTTACGTTCGTCAGTGATGGAATACGTTGCAACGATGAAATCGACATCGCCATTCTGCAGCATGGCCTCACGCTGCTTCGACGGTGCCTCCTTCCATACGATCTGGTCTTCGGAATAGCCGAGTTTCTTCGCAATGTACTTGGCCACATCCACATCGAAGCCGACATAGGTGCCGGACTTCTTGAATCCCAAACCAGGCTGGTCGAACTTGATACCGACGCGAATCTTGCCATCGGCGTCGTCCGCGCCACAGGCGGACACTGCGAACACGCATGCGCATGCGCAGAAGGTCGCTATAACCCTGCGTAGCATACGCTTCGCCCTCATAGAAAGTTTCATATCGAAAATCCTTCTTCTGTCTTATTCCCGTCAGTCATTTCAGTGGGTGAGAATCTTCGACAGGAAGTCCTTGGCACGATCGGTCTTCGGATTTTCAAAGAAGTCCTCCGGCGTGCTCTGCTCAAGAATCTGGCCGTCGGACATGAACACGACCTTGTCGGCCACCTTGCGCGCGAAGCCCATTTCGTGGGTCACGCACAGCATGGTCATGCCTTCGTGAGCCAGCTCCACCATGACGTCAAGCACTTCATTGACCATTTCCGGATCAAGTGCGGACGTCGGCTCATCGAACAACATGACCTTCGGCTGCATGGCAAGCGCTCGGGCGATGGCGACACGCTGTTGCTGACCGCCGGAAAGCTGCGATGGCATCTTGGAAGCCTGCGAAGCCACTCCCACTCGGGAGAGCAGGTCCATGGCGAGATCCTCGGCCGCCTTCTTATCCATGTGGCGCACCTTGATCGGCGCAAGCGTCACATTCTCAAGAATTGTCTTGTTGGCGAACAGGTTGAACGACTGGAACACCATGCCGACCTCGGCACGCAGGCTGGCGAGCTCCTTGCCTTCCTGGGGCAATGGCTTTCCATCAATGCGAATATCACCGGAATCAATGGTTTCCAAACGGTTGATGGTGCGGCACATCGTGGACTTGCCGGAACCGGATGGACCGACGATGACCAGCACCTCGCCCTTCTTGACGGTGAGGTTGATGTCCTTGAGCACATGCAGGTCACCGTAGTGCTTTTCAACGTGGGTCAATTCTACCAGCGGTCGGTCGCTGTCTTCCGTACCCGGCATGATCGGGCGCGTCTCTTGCGTTTCTTTGATATCTGTCATACGGATAGTATATGGAAACCATGTTTCTGCGGCTGTTACCACCCCCTGACGTGCTCGAAATGTGAGACGACGTTGTCTCAAAATGCATCATAGCGCGTTATCGACCGCAATACTGGTATCTCACGCACCATGATGGCAGCTACCACAATCGCGGTAATTCGATAGCCAGCACGACTATTACGAACAATACAGCCACCGCACCGAACACCACTCGTTCGGAAACCTTGGATTTGAAACCGTCCATAACGCGGCGACACATATCACCAATACTCATGTATTCCAACGTAGGAACGCCAGGCAACGAGAAAGAGCAAAACAGGCGAACGCAAGATGAATTTCATCCTACATTCGCCTGTCTTTTACATGCAGGTTCGTATGCGAACCTTTTACGATGGCGGGACCATCACGTTACCACCGTAATCCGCATGCCACCCTGTCAAAACCGTCAGAGCACTTTGGAAAGGAATGTCTTCAGACGTTCGCTCTTCGGATGGTTGAAGATCTCATCCGGAGTGCCTTCCTCTTCAATTACGCCCGCATCCGTAAAGATCACACGGGTGGCCACTTCTCGGGCAAAACCCATCTCATGGGTCACCAGCACCATGGTCATTCCCTCTTCGGCCAGTTCACGAATGACTTCGAGCACATCTCCGACCATTTCCGGGTCGAGCGCCGATGTGGCCTCATCGAACAGCATGACTTTCGGGCGCATGGCCAAGGAGCGCGCGATGGCCACACGCTGCTTTTGACCGCCTGACAACGATTTCGGCATAACATCGGCCTTTTCCGCCAATCCCACGGTTTTCAGCAATGCCATTGCATGTTCTCGTGCCTGCTCGTCGGTTTTCTTGTGCACCAGTTTCGGCGCGAGAGTGATGTTGTCGATCACGCTCATGTTGTTGAACAGGTTGAAATGCTGGAACACCATGCCAACCTGCTCACGCACCTGGTCGATGTTCACGTGCGGATCGCCCAAATCATGGCCGTTGACCACAATCTGGCCGCTGGAGGCCTGTTCGAGTCCATTCAGGCAACGCAATATGGTGGATTTACCGGCACCGGACGGTCCGATGATACAAATTACCTCGCCCTTGCGTACCGTAAGATCGACGCCTTTGATGACTTCCGTATGGCCATAGTTTTTATGCAGATTCTTGACGTCGATGATCACTTCACCATCATTGTTACCGTGATTGCCGTTCTCGCTCATCGATTCACCTTCCTGTCAACGATATTGGCCAGCCATGTGAGGATGGTGATGGCCACGAAGTACATCACACCGACGATCAGCAACGTTTCGGTAACGCGGAAGTTCGCCGCATACAATTGCTGCGCCTGGTACAGCAATTCACCGAAGCCGATGGCCAGCAGCAGCGAGGAATCCTTGATCATAATGACCAGCTGGTTGATGATCGACGGCATGGCGATCGCAGTGGCCTGCGGCATGACCACGCGCGCCATGGCCTGATGATAGTTGAGGCCAAGCGAACGTGCGCCCTCCATCTGACCAGAATCAACGGACTGCACGGCGCCACGCACGATTTCCGCCAGATATGCGCCGGAATTGAGCGACAGCGTCAACGCGCCCGCAACCCAAATGTTCACACTGTGTCCGATCAGCTGCGGCACACCAAAATAGAAGAAGAACGCCCATACCAGAATCGGCGTACCACGAAACACTGCAATGTAAACCTTGGCTATGCCTTCCAGAATCTTGTTTTCAGACACCTTCATCAAACCAAAAGCGACACCCAGAACCAGCGCGATCACAAACGACAGCAAGGTAATCAGCAACGTGTTCTTCAGACCGGTCAGCAAAGCCGGCATCGACTGTTTGACAAGCCCAAAGAAACCGACCTTCTTCTGAGCCGCATCATCGGCACCATTATCGGTGACCTTGCCGGAAATCGCCTCGACCTGTTCCTTCGCGCCGGATTCGCCCAAATACTGCGCGACGATCGTCTCATATTCGCCCGAAGCGATGAGCTTGTTCAAACCATCGTCGATGGCGGCCAGCAGATCGGCATTCTTGCCTTTATTCACGGCCATACCATATTCGCCGTGCGGCACCTTCGGTGTCACGATCTTCAAACCGTTATTTTGGGAAACACCGTAGGCAAGCACCGGATAGTCGTCAAATACCGCGTCCGCATTGCCGGATTTGACCATCTCGTACATGGTTGACGACTGGTCCACAGAAGTCACGGTGTAGCCATACTCGCTCGCATGCTGCTTGGCATAGGATTCGCCTTCCGAACCGGTTTTCGCAACAACGGTTTTACCGTCAAGATCCTTGTAGCTGTCAATACTATCGTTGTTTTCAGCGATGGCCATTTGAATGCCGGACTGGAAGTAAGGATTGGAAAAATCGTAGGTCGCCTTGCGTTCGTCGGTGATTGACATGCCTGCGATCACCACATCCACCTGATTGGAGCTCAAAGCCTGCAATGCCGCATTGAAACCCAATGATTGGATGGTGACTTCGAATCCTTCTTCTTGGGCGATGGCACGGATCAGTTCCATATCGATACCGGTCATCTTGCCGTTCTCCCGATATTCGAACGGTGCGAACGTGGTATCAGTACCAACCGCGTAGGTTTTGCCCTTGACTGCGGAGGGATCTCCGACTTCGGTGGCGTTAGCGCTGACTGGGGATGCGATGAGTGCACTCACTGCCACAATCAGTATCATCGCCAACGCGAGAAGTCGCATCCAGACACCATGAAAATCATGTTTTTCCAACGATTGCTTCAAATTCATACTACAGATTCAGTTCTTTCTCATAATATTTCAGATACTCGTCTTCGCTCCACCATACCGGTAGCAAGAGAAAATAGACAACGTAAACAATAAAAACAGGCTGTCCTTGCACGGTCTCTCATGCAAAGACAGCCTGTTATCTCAAAGCGAAAACACTATCAGTCTTCGTCTTCTTCCGGATCATAATCAACGCCGGTTTCCGCACGCTGTTCGTCGGAAATCGGAGCCGGGGCGCCGGTCAGCGGATCACGACCGCCGCCAGCCTTCGGGAAGGCGATGACGTCGCGGATGGAGTCGGCGCCAGCCAGGATAGCGGCGGTACGATCCCAACCGAGAGCGATGCCAGCGTGCGGCGGAGCGCCGTACTTGAAGGCTTCAAGCAGGAAGCCGAACTTGTCAGCAGCCTCTTCAGGGGTGATGCCGAGCACATCAAGCACACGATCCTGAATGTCATCACGGTGGATACGCACGGAACCGCCGCCCATTTCGTTACCGTTGCACACGATGTCGTAGGAATCAGACATGGCGTGTTCCGGATCCTTGTCGAAGGTGTCGATCCAATCCTTGGACGGCATGGTGAACGGGTGGTGCATGGAAGTCCACTTGGAGTGGCCGACTGCCACATCGTCATCATCCGGATCGTCGGTGGGCTTGAACAGCGGGAAGTCCACAACCCAAGTGAAAGCGAAATCGTCGGGCTTAAGCAGACCGGCACGATCGGCGAGCTCCACACGCACGGCACCCAGCAGCTCCTGAGCGGAGGTGCGACGGCCTGCTGCGAAGAACACGGCATCGCCGTCTTCCGCGCCAACGGCTTCCTTCAGGCCAGCGCGCTCCTCTTCAGACAGGTTCTTAGCAACAGGTCCCTTGAGCTCGCCGTTCTCAGCGAACACCACGTAGGCGAGGCCCTTGGCGCCGCGCTGCTTGGCCCAATCCTGCCAAGCGTCGAACTGGCGGCGAGGCGTGGCTGCACCACCCTTGAAGAGCACCGCACCAACGTACGGAGCCTGGAACACGCGGAACGGAGTGTTCTTGAAGTAGTCAGTCAGCTCGATCAGCGGATTGCCGAAACGCAGATCCGGCTTGTCGGAACCGTACTTATCCATGGCTTCCTGCCAAGTGATGCGCTGAATCGGCAGCTGGATTTCATAACCTGCGGACTTCCAGATGGCGGCGATGACCTTTTCGGCCATGGCCATCACATCTTCCTGATCCACGAATGCCATTTCCATATCAAGCTGGGTGAACTCCGGCTGGCGGTCGGCACGGAAGTCCTCATCACGGTAGCAACGTGCCAGCTGGTAGTAGCGTTCCACGCCAGAAACCATGAGCAGCTGCTTGAGCAACTGCGGGGACTGCGGCAGAGCATACCAGGAACCCGGCACCAAACGGGCCGGCACCACGAAATCGCGGGCACCCTCCGGCGTGGACTTGATCATGGTCGGAGTTTCGATCTCTTCGAAGCCCATCTCCTCCAGAGCGTGGCGTGCGGCCTTCGACATCTGGGAACGCAGCTTCAGATTGCGCTGCATAGACGGACGACGCAGATCGAGATAACGGTACTTGAGACGAACTTCCTCACCCGGCAGCTTGTTCTCGGACTCGTTCTCCAAAGCGGTGGACACCTGGAACGGCAGCGCATCGGACTTGGCAAGCACCTCGATGCTTTCGGCAACGACCTCGATCTTGCCGGTGGCCAGATGATCGTTCTCATTGCCGTCCGGACGCAGGCGGACTTCGCCTACAACCTGAATCACAAACTCGGAACGCAGCGGACGTGCCATGTCCTCGTCATAAATGACAACCTGCACCAAACCGGTATTGTCGCGAAGATCGATGAAGGCCACGCCGCCGTGGTCGCGACGACGATCAACCCAACCGGAGAGCGTCACCTTCTGACCGACGAGTTCCTCGGTCACTTCGGTTGCATGATGTGTTCTATAAGCCGTCTGGCTCATGCTTCCCCTATTCCTTATTCTCTTGATTGAAGTCTTGCGATTTCAGGCTTCTACGGTAACGGTTTGCTGGGCATACACAGTATCCGGCTCCCAAGACTGTGCGTCGGCCGGCTGCTGGTCTCCTGTGATAATGTTCTTGACCTCGTCCGAAGCGTCTTGCGCGGAATCGTCTGCGGGGAACCACACGTACGGAATGCCGAGCTTGTCGGCATACTTGATCTGCTTGCCGAGCTTGGCCGCGGTCGGAGCCACGTCAGCGGCGATGCCACGGGCACGCAGCTGGTTGGCAATCAGGTTGGACGCAGAACGGTCCTCCTCGTTCCACACGGCCACGAGCACGGAAGCCGGAGACACACGATTCGCGTGGGCACCGGCGGTGTGCAGCATGTACGAAACCAAGCGGGACAGGCCGATGGACAGGCCCACACCCGGGTACTTCTTGCTGCCTTGCGATGCGAGGTTGTCGTAACGACCTCCGGAGCAGATGGATCCGAGCGAGGCTGCACCGTCAAGGAACGTCTCATACACGGAACCGGTGTAATAATCCAAGCCGCGGGCGATCTTCAGATCCGCAATCACGGAGCCCGGGCGAATACGAGCGGCCTCGTCAACAATCATCGCCAACGTGTCAAGACCCTGACGTGCGAGCGCATACGCCTCGGAATCATTAGCGATGTCGTGCCTCTCGCACAACGCGTCGAACTTGCTGGACAGCTCCGCACCATCGGCGGCGGTAAGCTCCGCGAGCTCAAGGCACGCACGAGCCTGATTCTCGTCGGCTCCGCAACCTTCCACCAGCAGCTTGGCCACTTCGTCGGCACCGATTTTGTCGAGCTTGTCGATCTCACGAAGCACGCCTTCGATGTCGTTCAGGCCCAAACCACGGTAGAAACCTTCGGAGAGCTTGCGGTTGTTCGCATGCACGGTGGCCTTCGGCAGACCGAACTCGCGCAGACGTTCCAAAGCCGATACCATGACCAGCGGCAACTCAACCTCATAATGATCCGGTAGATCACCATTGCCGATCACATCGATATCGGCCTGTACGAACTCGCGGAAACGACCTTCCTGAGGACGTTCGCCACGCCAGACCTTCTGAATCTGCCAACGCTTAAACGGAAACGCCAAATCACCCGAATGCTCAACGACATAACGGCTCAGCGGAACAGTCAAATCAAAATGCAGACCAAGGCGATCTTCAATCGGAGTGTCGGACTCATGACCGACCTCCTGAAGACGGCTCAGCAAGTAAATCTCCTTGCTGGTTTCGCCTTTTTTGAGCAGGCTCGAACCCTGCTCAACCGCACGAGTTTCAATACCTATGAAGCCATTGAGCTCGAAAACTTCACGGAGCGTGTCGATAACACGCTGCTCCACAACACGTTCAGAGGGGAGCCACTCTGGAAATCCTGAAATAGATGCGCCTTTTGCCACGATTCCCTATAATAAATGAGGTTGCGGAAAATGCATCGCGTTTTTCAGGCTTTGGAAGCACGTTCGTATGATCCGCATCCCCTGCACTACATGAAGCTTACTTAAAGGAGCTGGCCATGGCCGACGAGAATGTCACCGCGTCCGAGAACATTAATGAAACCACCGAGCAGGCGACGACGCCCGCAGTCAAGGCCAGCAAACCGGCCGTTCCGAGCCCTGCTTCAATGAAGCCGCACGCTCCGAGCCCTGCGGCCTTCGCCAAGAAGGCTCCGCAGCACACCGCCCCGACTGCAGCGTCCACCAGATTCTCCGATGCTGACGTGAAGGCCGCCGAAGCGTTCGGCCGTGTCGCTGATGATGGCACCGTGTTCGTCAAGGACGGCGAAGGAGAACGTGAGGTCGGCCAGTTCCCTGACGCCTCCAAGGAAGAGGCGCTGGCCCTGTATGCCCGCCGTTACCTTGATCTGAAGGCCAAGCTGGACCTGTTTGCCAACAAGCTCAAGTCCAATAATGTGAAGTCCCGCGAAATCGACGAAACCATCAAGGCGTTGTCCGCGGAAACCGAACAGCCGGCAGTGGTGGGCGATCTGGCCGCTCTCAAGGCCCAGTTCGAGGCGCTGAAGGAGGAAGGCGCGGCCAAGAAAACCGCGTTGACCGAGGCACGCAAGGCCGCCATCGCCAAGGCTCTTAAGGAGCGTACCGTCATTGTGGAGAAGGCCGAGGCATTGGCTGATTCCCTTGACGAAAACACCAACTGGCGTTCCACTGCCGACAAATTCCGTTCACTCTTCCAGCAGTGGCAGGAACACCAGCGCAACAACATCCGCATCGACAAGGAAGACGCAGATGCCCTGTGGTCCCGCTTCTCCACGGCCCGCACCAAGTTTAATTTCGCTCGCCGCAAGTGGGTGCAGAGCCGTGACGAAGAACGCAATTCCGCCAAGGCGGCCAAGGAAGCCATCATCGCGGAGGCCGAGGCGCTTCAGGATTCCACCGCTTGGGTTGAGACCTCCCGCAAGTTCACCGAGCTGATGGATCGTTGGAAGAAGGCCGGTCGCGCCGGTCGTCGTGATGATGACGCCATGTGGGAGCGTTTCCGCGCCGCCGCAGATGCATTCTTCAACGCACGCCAGGCCGATCGCGATCAGATCAGCTCCTCTGAGAAGGAGAATCTCGCCAAGAAGGAAGCGCTGCTGGTCAAGGCCGAGGCGCTTGTTCCCGTCAAGGATGAGGAAAGCGCCAAGCAGGCTCGTCAGGCCCTCGCCGCCATTCAGGAGGAGTGGGATCAGATCGGCTATGTACCACGCGACGAAGTACGCCGCATCGAGGGTCGCCTCGACGCCGTCGACAAGCAGATTAAGGCTGTCGAGGATGCCGCGTGGAAGCAGTCCGATCCGGAAGCCGACGCCCGCAAGTCCTCCTTCGAGGAGCAGCTCAACGCGCAGCTCGCCGAGCTTGACGCGAAGATCGCAGCCGAATCCGATCCGAAGAAGAAGGCCAAGCTTGAATCCGAGAAGGCCACCAAGGAGCAGTGGCTGAACGCCATCAAGTAAGTCGCAAATCCTGATATTTGGTTGTACCACAGAGATGCGGTCAAATATCAGCTGGACTTCACTCAGACATAATCAAGAAGGCTGGTACGTAACGAAATCCGTTGCATACCAGCCTTCTTCGTATGGTCGCACGTGTTCTCACATACGCAATCACCATACAGAATATTCAACTATCATTTGCCGAATTCGGTAGCACAAATATCGGCCACCGCATCAATGCAGGCATCGACGATGAGCTTGCCTCGTTCGGCGCTGGAACCTGCAGGAGTGGCTAGTCCGCCGTGATCCGGAACGTCGCCCTTGCGCACCGGGTAGCGCACGTAAGCCTTCGGTGTCACATTGCCTTCGTCGATCACACGGTCCATATGCACCAATTCCGGCTCATAATGCATCATCAATGAGGTTTCCGTCACTGCGGCATGTTCCAACGCCCAACCGGGGAACACGAGTCCGTCAAACACCTGCTCGACCACGTTCTCCGGCAACGGATCCCACCAGTTGGTTTCGACGATGGTGGCCACTCCCCCGGTTTCGCGGGTAATCAGATCGATTGCCTCGATAATGAACGACTCGTTTTCGAAATGCGCGTTCATCACCACGATTTTGGTGAAACCGTCCGCGATCAGCTCGCCAAGCACATCATGCATTTGATTAATCACCGTCACACCGTTCATGTCGATGGTGCCGGGGAACAATGGGCCACCCCCGGAAAGCGGCTTCGACTTGTACCCGTAGTTCATGGTCGGTGCCACGATGCCGTCAATGCGTTCGGCGAGGTCTTCAGACACATGGCTGGCGATCATGGCATCCACACCAAGGGGAAGATGCTGGCTATGCTGTTCGGTGGATCCGATCGGCACAATAACCGGCTTTGATTTCGATGCTTCGATTTCCGGCCAGGTCATATGGTCCATCCGACGGCTACTGCTCATGATTGCTCCTTTATGTGCTGTTGTTGGTTTGCGTTTCAACGATTGATAATGATCGCGATGATGCCGTCCCCGCGAATCGATGTTGCAATCGATGTTTCAGGGACGGCGTTTATTGTTTCGAGGAATTGTTTCGTAAAAACCGTTTCTTCTCAGATGCGGCTCAGATCCTTATCCGTGTTTTCGTGAGAGAGGATCATGGCGACCAGTGCCACGGCGGACACCGCCACCATGTACCAGGCCGGAGCGATGCTCGAACCGGTGGCGTAGATCAGCCAGGTTGCGATGAACGGTGCGGTTCCACCGAAGATGGCGTTGGCAAGGTTGAAGCTGAATGCGAAGCCGGTGAAACGAACCGATGTTGGGAAGGTTTCAGTCAGGTAGCTCGAAAGCGTACCGTCGTTGGCGGTCAGGGTGGCGCACATGGCGAGCTCAACGATCAGCACCGGACAGAACCGTGCGGTGTTCAGCGCCATGAAGGCCGGAACGGTGAGCACGATGAAGGCCACGCATGCACCAATCAGCACCTTCTTGCGTCCGAACATGTCGGAGATGTGACCCATGCCGAACACCAAAGCCACATACAGTACCAGGCAGATGGTGGTGATGGTGGACGACTGTGCGGCAGCCATGCCAACCGTGTCGCTCAGATAGGTCGGCAGGTAGGTGAGCACCGTGTAGAAGCCGACCGCGTTGAGCACGCAGGCACCGAAGCTGATGACCAAAGTCTTGAAGTGGTTCTGGAGCAGCTCGCGCAGCGGGGAGACGCTCTTAGTGGTGGAAGCAGACTGCTGCTTGTCGTCCAAAGCTTCGGTCATGGAAGCATACACCGGCGAATCAGCAAGCTTGGTACGGATGAAATGCACGATCAGACCAAGCGGGCCGGCCATGAGGAACGGAATACGCCATCCCCAAGAGGTCAGTGCGTCAGAGCTCAGCGAAGCGGTCATCGCGGTGGCAAGCGTGGAGCCTACGAGCAGACCGATGGCGGTGGATGCCGGAATCAGCGAGCAGTAGATGCCACGCTTCTTGGTCGGCGCATATTCGCCAAGGAAGGTTGCGGCACCGGCATATTCACCGGAAGCGGAGAAGCCCTGCACCATACGAAGCAGCAGCAACAGTGTCGGAGCGAAAATGCCGATCGCAGCATATGACGGCAGGCAGCCAATCAGGAACGATGCACCCGACATGAACATGATGGAAATCGCAAGAGCGCCCTTGCGTCCCTTCTTATCGCCGAAATTACCCCAAAACAGTGCACCGATCGGACGAAGCACGAATGACAGTGCAAACACGCCGAACGTCTGCAGCATGGCGACCGTGTGATTACCGGACGGAAAAAACACCAGAGCGATGGTGGTCGCGAAGTAGGAATAGGAAGCGTAGTCGAACCATTCAATGAAGTTGCCGAGGAAAGACGAGACGGCCACTTTCTTGACCATCTTCTGCTCTTCGGACTGTTCAGACACGGAAGCCCTGTTAGCGGTTGCGATTGTTGCACTGGCACTCATCATGTCACCTGCTTTCTTCTGCTGAATCTGTCTGTACGTTCGCATTTTCTTCATACCCGGCGAACGTTGTGACTCTGACTATCGCCCGAAGTATTTGCGCCAAAGTGAACTGATTGTTAAACCGCAACCGTTTATTTTTGACGTTTTGCCAAGTTCCCCTTGCTTACAGCGCCGAAGTGGAAGATATGGCGTGATTATGTTGCGATTTCGCCATTTTCGCACCTAAAAGCAGCATTGACCAGCTGACTTTATCGGTAGGCGCTATGCCCACAATCTGTGTCACTTTGTCCAATCGGTTGTACAACGTCTGCCGTTGAATACCTAATTGCTCGCATGCGCCGGTCTTGTTGTCGAGATTGTCGAAGCAGGCGCACAACGTGTCGATCAGCATGGCATTATGCATAAGCTCATACCCCACCGTCTGCGTGATCACCATGCGTACGGCCTCATCGGTACGCTCCACTCCCAACATGCGTTCCAGCAACGAGGAATCCATACATTCGAGGGTTCCATACAGGCATTCCGCATCGTTCGAAATGCATGTTCGAATCACACTGCGCAACGCACCGAACGCGTCCATCAATGAAATCGTGTCCAACGCTGCGCGGCCATGCACGGTATATACGTATTCGTTTGCAGCGACTTGCGTCAACGCATGCAAACACCGATCTGAAAATGCCGATACATCGCCGCCGCTGTCTTGCGCCGCGAGAAAACCGATCATTAAATCGCCTTCCAACAAACAGATCGATTCGCAACCGTCGTTGGATTCGAAATCGTCGATCATCGACACGATTGCAGGCATGGCGTTGGCCACCGACTTGAGTTTCATGGCAAATGGCATATACACGCCCGAAGCGGCGAATCCCAACGCATCAAGTATGGCATGGCCCTCACGCGCCTCCATCGACGAAACATGCACGCCATCTTCCGGCCCCGCAATCAGATGCGCCACCATGCCGACGCGCGCTCCCCCATCGAGATACAGTGCCAAAACCGGAGCGGCAATCTGTTCGATCCTTCTGCACATCGCTTCATCGAACACCGTATTACGCTGACTGATCTCCAAAGCACCCAAAGGCCGTTTCTGTTCCTCCAATGCAAGCACAGTGCCGCAATCTGTAGCGGTATTGATGTTCTGTCCAGCTCGGGCAACTTCAAGACCGTCCACGTCGAATATGACCACATCCTCACCGAACAGGTTCGCAATGCTATCGGCAACGGCTTTGGGATTGGACACCTGAGCAAGCTCAGAACGCAACGAAGTTGACATAACGTCCACTTGCATCTGCATACGCATCTGACCACGCACAATCATGGTATTGACGCTCTGGCAGATATCGACGAAAGGAATGCGACGGCGCAATCCAATAATCGTAAGTCCTTCATGCTTGGCTGCCTTCACCAACACTTTCGGCAGTTGGGTGACTTCTTCAACCAATTCGACCATCAATGCCGCAATATCAGCATTCACGAGGCTTTTCACATATTCGTCCGCACGTTTTTCACGACCGTCCGCAACTAAAGATCGCCCCTCCACCACCAGAAGCTCACCTCCCGCCAGAAATGAGGCAACGTCCTCGCGTTCGTTGGTGAACACCCAACGCACCGGATTATCCAAGCTATCGCCAGCAACTTCAACCTGTGGTTCCGCCGTCGCAACCAAGGCATCATCGAGCACTTCCCTCACCGTAACAGCCATACAAACCGTCCAATCCGAAGTAATACACATGTCACATCAAGTAACGTGACCGCAAAGCAATACGCCGACAATAACCATCAACGATTACGTCAAAGGTTCCCTTCCGTAACCCAATGGACATATGACAAAACGTCTGCCGGAACCCGAAAACTCGCATGAAAACTCGTATTGGAAGGAGCGATTATGAGCACGCAACTGTTCACCAACGCACACATCGCCACCGGCATGCCAAGCAGCACCGCAGCCGAAACAGCGGCAATCCAAGATATTCTCGTCGAAGACGGCAAGTTCATCAGCATTGCACCCAATCTCAAAGCAACACTCGAAGCACAAGGCAAAGATATGGCGAGCGTGGAAGTCATCAATTTGGGCGGAAAGCTGGTCTGTCCACCATTCTGCGACACCCATCTGCATCTTGATTACGTCTTTACCGCACGCAAGCCCGGCGCAGTGAACGAGTCAGGCACCCTGTTCGAAGGCATTCAGCGTTGGAGTGAAACCAAGGCAGATCTCACTGTCGACGAGATCAAGGAACGCGCGAAAATCGGCATCGCCAAGGAAATGCGTCATGGCGTGCAGTTCATTCGTTCGCATGCCGATGTGACCGACCCGAATCTTACCTCGCTCAAAGCTCTGCTGGAGCTTAAGGAGGAACTGAAAGATACTGTCACGCTGCAGATCGTCTCCTTCCCGCAGGAGGGCATGTACTCCTATGAAGGTCCTCATGGCGAATCCGGCGCGGATTTGGTTGAGGAAGGCCTGAAAATGGGTGCTGATTGCGTCGGCGGCATTCCGCATTTCGAGCAGTGCCGTGAGTTCGGCGAACGTTCCATGCACACCGTGGTCGAACTGGCTTCGAAGTACAACAAGCTCATCGACGTGCATTGCGACGAAACCGACGATCCAAACTCACGTTATCTTGAATTGCTGTCCGCACTCGCCTATCGCGCCGATATTGGTTCGAAGACCACGGCAAGCCACACTTGCTCCTTGGGATCGGCCGACAATGCCTATTTCTTCCATCTGACCAAGCTGTTGAAGGCCGCACATATCAATTTCGCCTGCGCGCCTACGGAAAATCTGTATCTGCAGGGGCGTCAAGACACGTTCCCGAAGCGTCGTGGCATCACGCGAGTCAAGGAGCTCACCGAAGCTGGGGTGAATGTGTCGCTTGGTCAGGATTCCATGCAAGATCCCTGGTATCCGGTCGGTAACGGCAATATGATGCTGATTCTCGATTATGTGCTGCATTTGGCGCAGATGATGAGTTTTGAGGAGATCGATGATGCGTTGAAGTTCCTGACGGTCAATGGTGCGACCACGCTCGGCATGCGAGATTCGTATGGTCTTGAGGTGGGCAAGCCGGCAAGCTTCATTGTGCTTGATGCTTCCAGCGTGTTCGACGCCGTATACGAGCGTTGCGAAGTGCTTCGTTCGGTGCGCGAGGGTCGTACGCTGTTTACCCGCAACACGTCAATCGATACTGATCTTGATTTGCTGACGTTGTAACTCATTGGATTCTGAATTATTTCCGGTATGCGAAAGACATACAAAGAGGCCTTGAAATCATTGCACATGATTTCAAGGCCTCTTGTTTATTGCGTTATTTGCGTACCGATTGCTTATTCGGCGGATTCTGCGGATTCCGTCGATTCGGTAGGTGCCTCGGACTCGGCCGGCGCAGATTCGGCTACGTCAGCCGAGTCAGCTTCAGCAGGCTCTGCATTCGGCTCTTCAAACGCCTCACCGGTGAAGGTGAACTCGCCCAGAATGCCTTCGCCTTCCGCATCGACCTTCACGCGCTGGCCATCTTCGAGTTCGCCCATCAGGATCTTCTCCGAAATGGCGTCTTCGACGTCGCGCTGAATCACGCGACGCAACGGACGCGCGCCCAGCAGCGGGTCGAAGCCCTTCTGCGCGAGCAAATCCTTGGCAGCGTCGGTAAGCTCGAGGGACATGTGGCGATCGAACAAGCGGTCATTGAGCTGCTTGACGTCAAGATCGACGATCTGACGCACCTGCGGCTCTGTGAGCTGCTTGAACACGATGATGTCGTCCAGACGGTTCAGGAATTCCGGACGGAACTGCTGCTTCAGCTCCGCGGAGACCTGATCCTTCATGCGCTGGTAGCTCGACTCTGTGTTGGCGCCCAAGTTGAAGCCTGTGTTGGCGGCCTTGGCGATGTCACGAGTACCAAGATTGGTGGTCAGAATAATGATGGTGTTCTTGAAGTCCACCTTGCGGCCCTGCCCATCGGTCAGGTGACCATCATCCAACACCTGCAGCAGCGTGTTGAAGATATCCGGATGGGCCTTTTCGATCTCATCGAACAGCACCACGGAGAACGGCTTGCGACGCACTTTCTCGGTGAGTTCGCCGCCCTCTTCGTAGCCGACGTATCCCGGAGGAGCACCAAACAGGCGCGAAGCCGCATACTTCTCGGAGAATTCGGACATGTCGACACGAATCAGCGCGTCCTCGTCGTCGAACAGGAATTCGGCGAGCGTCTTGGCCAGCTCGGTCTTGCCAACACCGGTGGGGCCGGCGAAGATGAACGAACCGGACGGACGCTTCGGATCCTTCAAGCCAACACGTGCGCGGCGGATGGAACGGCTCAATGCGGACACGGCCTCATCCTGGCCGATGATGCGCTTGTGCAGCTCACTTTCCATAGTCATGAGCTTCTTGGACTCGGCCTGGGTGAGCTTGAACACCGGAATGCCGGTGGTCTGGGAAATCACTTCGGCGATGACATCCTCATCCACGACCATCTTCACGTCGGATTCGCCTTCACGCCATGAGGATTCCTTCTGCTTGCGCTCGGCTTCCAGCTTCTCCTGCTTATCACGCAGCTCAGCGGCCTTTTCGAAGTCCTGACCCTTGATGGCCTGGTCCTTTTCCTCGGCAAGCTTGGCGATCTTCGTGTCAAGTTCCTTGAGTTCCGGCGGAGCGGTCAGACGACGAATGCGCAGGCGCGCGCCAGCCTCATCGATCAGATCGATGGCCTTGTCAGGCAAGTGACGGTCCTGAATGTAACGGCTCGACAATTCGGCCGCGGCTTGCAACGCACCATCGGTGATCGTCACATGATGGTGGTTCTCGTAACGCGAACGCAGCCCCTTAAGAATCTCGATGGTTTCGGCAATGCTTGGCTCGTGCACCTGAATCGGCTGGAAACGACGTTCCAGAGCCGCATCCTTCTCGATGTACTTGCGGTACTCGTCGGTGGTGGTGGCGCCAATGGTCTGCAGTTCGCCACGGGCCAGCATAGGCTTCAGCATGTCGGAAGCGCCAAGAGCACCGTCTGCGGAGCCAGCGCCCACAATGGTGTGGATCTCATCGATGAACAGCACGATGTCGCCACGGGTCTTGATCTCCTTGAGCACCTTCTTCAGGCGTTCCTCGAAATCGCCACGGTAGCGCGAACCAGCCACCATGGATCCCAGATCCAGCGAATAGACCTGCTTGCCCTTCAGTGTCTCCGGAACGTCACCGGCGTTGATCTTCTGCGCCAAACCTTCAACCACGGCGGTTTTGCCGACACCCGGCTCGCCGATCAGCACCGGATTGTTCTTGGTGCGGCGGCTCAGCACCACCATCACACGCTCGATCTCACTCGAGCGACCAATCACCGGATCAAGCTTGCCTGAGGCAGCTTCAGCGGTCAAATTGCGGCCAAACTGGTCAAGAATCGCGGAACCGGTCTGGTTGCGGCGATCCTGTACGCCACCGGCGTTGGCCAAATCACCCTTGCCGTCGCCCTTGCCATCACCGGAATTGCCACGAATCAAGTCGATGGTGGCACTGCGCAGTTCACCAAGATTGACATCCATCTTGATCAGCACTTGAGTGCCCACGCCTTCGCCTTCATGAATCAGACCGAGCAGGATATGCTCGGTGCCGATATAGCTGTGCCCCAGCTGCAACGCCTCACGCAGCGACAGCTCCAACACCTGCCTGGCATGCGGAGTGAAGGGAATGTGGCCGTTCGGCGTGGCATTCCCCTTACCGATCATCTCTTCGACCTGTTTGCGGGTGTCATCCAAGGTCACACCCTTTGAGGCCAGCGCCTTGGCTGCAACGCCGTCACCCTCGCGAATCAGGCCAAGCAGCAGATGCTCGGTACCGATGTAGTTGTGCTGGAGGGTACGAGCTTCTTCCTGCGCCAGCACGATCACGCGCCGTGCACGGTCGGTAAACCGTTCGAACATGCTTGTCCTTCCACTCTTGTTAGTCCTTCAACACTCTACCGATTCGCGATGACGTTTGTTTCATCCGCGCGTAAATTGCGCTCTCGACGCAACCAAACGGATATGCTTGATATATAGCAACAACCAAGGAGGTCACCAAGATGAGCGACACCACCCTAAATGCGACCGGCTCCGGATCGATCGCAGACACCCGTCTCCATGACATCGTCGTCGGCGTTGACGGTTCCGATGAATCCTTCGCCGCGTTACGCTGGGCGCTGAACGAGGCATCGCTTACAGGCCAGCAGGTCAATGCGGTATTCGCCTGGTCCCATTCCTGGGATATGGGACCAGAGCCGGAAGACGAAGAACAATGGGCCGAAGTCCGTCACGATATCGCGCAGAGGCTTCGCGACTGGGTTTCTGAGGCTTCGCAGGGCATGACCCTCAATGAGGATCATGTCAAGCTAACATCGGTCAAGGCCACGGGAACATCCGCGTTGCTGGAGATAGGCAGGGACGCGCAGCAGATTGTGGTAGGGCGCCGTTCCCTTGGCCGTGTGGCGCGCTGGTTCCTCGGATCTCTTTCGGCTTCGCTCGCCGAGGCTGCGGAAGTTCCGGTCACCGTGGTGCGCATTCTCGACGATGAGGAGTCCAGCGTGCAGGATGCCATCGCCAATGCACTTACGCCCTCGGAGAACACCGTGACATACGACCTGCCGGGTTCCCCGCTGCCAAGAAGCCAGCGTCCGATTGTGGTCGGCGTCGACGGATCGGAAACATCGCGGCACGCCCTGCGGTTCGCCATTGATCTGGCTGCACTGCATCACGCTCCCCTGCAGGTGATGTTCTGCTGGCAGCTGAAAGATCTCGGTGCCATCGAAGGGTATGAGAACGCCATTGCGCCACTCGCCGTAGGTCAGGAACGCGCGGAACGCATTCTTGACGAGCTTCTCGATTCGGTGGAGATTCCCGCGGCCGGCATTCCCGACGATTTCCAGATCGAATCGCACGCCTTCCATATCTCCGCGGCGAAGGGACTGATCGCAGCTTCCCGTTACGCACGCCATTTGGTGGTCGGTTCCCGCGGACTGTCTGGATTGGATGCGCATTTCCTCGGTTCCGTCTCCAAGCAGATCGTCAATTTCGCCGATTGCACCGTCACCGTCGTGCACTAAACATTCGCAACGTTTGCAGATATGAGAGAAGCCCGCTTCCCCAAGTTGGGAATGCGGGCTTCTCTCATATCTGCAGTAAAACCGGATTATTCGGCTTCCGTATCGTTTTCAGACACCTCTTCGACTTCCGAATCCTCGTCATCGCCTAGTTCAACGGTGGCTTCCACTTCAGGCTCGTCCTGCGGAGCCGTATGTTCGAGCACCTCCTCCTGATTCGCGCCGTCATCCACGGTATTGGCTTCGATATCGGCTTCGGAGGCTTCCTCCTCATCGTTCGGATTGTCGTCTTCGTCCACTGACAACTGTTCAATCAGTTCGACGGAGCCGCGCTCGTCACGCGGAGCCTGAGCGATGATGTCGATATGAAGGTCGTCGAAAGCCGGCTTCGACTGCACCCACAGATGCGACGGTTCCGGAGGCTCGATCTCGGAATGCTCGCCACAGCCATGGTCGATGGAGACGACACGACCGTCATCAGGACTCCACTTGTTGGCGCACACGCCAAACAGGAGGTTCAGCTCGCCTTTCAAGGGAATGAAGAATCCGCACGTCGAGCACGGATTGCCATCCGACGTTTTGGTGGACAACGACTTCGGCCCACGTGGCCCCTCATACCAACGTTTCGCGGTCTGGGAACGTCCCAAAGGCGTAAGCACATGTCGGCGGGACAGGTCGAATTCCTCAACCGCCTCGTCGATATCCTCTTCGGAAGTCACCGATGCTGCAGCGCTCTCGTCCTGCGAACCGCCAACCCCATCAGCGTCCGTCTCGCCATTATCGCCGGCATCCGTCGTTTCGGCAGACTCCGCATCGGAAGAAACGTTTTCGCCTTGCTCGGCAGGTTCCACCTTACGGAACCCCTCCTCCATACGCGGATCGTCGGGATCGGTGCCGATCGAATCGGTCACCGCCAAGTCGGTCGGTTCGAGACGATCCTTCCACGGAATCCATTCCGGTGGACGCAACGCCTTGTCGGTAGGCACCAACGACGACTCATTGACCGTCCAATGATCCAACTCGACATCGTGATACAACGTCACCGACCACTGCCATCCCTCATACCCGCGCACGCGGGTTTCGAAACGAAAATCAGTGACGTTGTCCCCCAAATCGATGGCTTCGACGAAATCGCCGACCTGACTATCCTCATCGGCGACTTCGATGGCCACCGCTTGAGCGATCGCCTTGGGATCCATTGTGGTATCGGACATGAATTATTCCTGTACGTCGAAGTTGTCGGCCACGGCACGCATCAGCGTGGCCAGTTTCTTGCTTTCGGCCGGCGACGGATAATGATGGCGGCGCAGCTGGTTTCCAGCGGAATCCAGCAGCTTGATGAGATCCTCCACGATGGCAGCCATATCATCCGGCTTCGGTCGCGTCGCCTTGACTAGAGACGGGGCAGACGCGACGAGCGTAAGGCCCATCGCCTGCGGGCCACGGCGACCTTCCACCACGGAATACTCGACCTTCGCGCCCTTGCGCAACGTCTTCACGCCCTCCGGCAGGGCAGCTGCAGGCAGGAACACATCGGCACCCTGCTCGTTCTGAATAAAACCATAGCCTTTGTTCGCATCGAACCAACGAACGCGTCCGCTAGGCATTGTCACCTCACTCTTACGTAATCCACATACCTTCAGGTAAGCGAAAGAAAACCACTCACCGATTACAAATCAAAGATACAGTTTAGCGCAAGAGGTGGGATATGTACCATCTCTTGCGCCAGTAACCGTCAAATTAGGCCTTTTCAGGCGTTTGCATCACTGCTTTTTCGGCCTGCGACCCCACTTGTCACCCTTGCGTTCGTCACTGGCCTGCGCCAACGGACGCGGCTCCACCGGAGCCACCGGAAGCACCACCGTCAATGTCAGGCCGGTTCCCTCGCTGCCGGAAGCGCAGATGAAACCGTGATGCGCCTTGACCACGGATTGCGCGATCGCCATGCCAAGGCCGGTGCCGCCCTTCTGCCGAGCTCGAGACGGGTCAGCCGTATAGAAACGTTCGAAAATCTTTGAACGCGCCTCGGCCGGAACGCCGGGACCGTGATCGCTGAAACGAACGATCGCATAGTTCATACCCACCTGCATCGACTGCCCGACTTCGATGGCTTCGACCAAGTGACGCAGCGATTGCTCGTTCGACGGCATGCGAGACAGCGACTCCGGGCTGACGGAAGCCGGCAGCACGCCCATCGAAACCTCCACCGGCGAATCGGCCGGCGTATAGCGGTGGATATTGCCAACGATATTGGTCACCACCTGACGTAATCTTGAAGCATCGCCTGTCAGCGTAATATCCGGCATCTGCCCCGGCTGGAACGTCAACCTCGCAGGATTGTTCATATCTTGCCCCGGCTGCAGCACCACCTGGCCGCAGGTGATGCCACGATCCGGATCAAGCGCATGCAAATCGTCGGCAGCGTCCTTCACCACAGAAGTGAGCTTCACCTGCTGGGTGATATCGATGCCACGACCTTCGTCAAGACGCGCCAAAGAAAGCAGATCCTCCACCAACACCGTCATACGCGCACTGGACGCCTCGATATGCGCGATGGACTCGTCGGCACGTTCCAACGCCCCCGGCATGTCACGCTGCATTTTGTAGAGTTCCGCGTATCCATGAATCGCAGCAAGAGGGGTACGCAATTCATGACTGGCGTCGGAAACGAACCGCTTCATCTTCTCAGTCGTTTCCTCCTGCGCGTGGAAGCTTTCCTCAATGCGCGTCAGCATGGTGTTCAACGATATGGACAGCGAACCGACTTCCGTGTTCTCCGGCAAGTCGGGAACGCGCTGGCTCAAATCCCCTGCCGCGATCTTCGCCGCGGTCTTTTCGATGCGTTTCAGCGGAGCAAGCGTGCTTTGCACGACGATGGTGCCAAGTATGACTCCGATCAGCACCACTGCGATGCCGACCATGGCGCAGAACCGCGTCAACGTGTTCGCGGTGTCAATCTGGTCGCTGAGCGACAATCCGATGAACACGACGCCACTGTTTTTGACTTCACCGGTTTTGCTTTTCTCGCTCCAAGGCAACGCCACCACACGCCATGGCGACTGCGCGGCCTGCATGATGGTATGATCCGGCACCCGACTGGTGGTGACATGCACCACCGCCTGCGTGGTGAACGGCGCTCCTAGCGTAATCCCATCGATACTGCCGTCGGGGGGCAGGCTCGGTTCAGATACCACGCCCTCCCGAAGCATGGGCACCGATCCCGCTCCTGTACGCTTGTATTCGCTGTCACGTACCTCGACATAGTACGTGTTCACCAAGCTCCTGCCATCCTCGCTTGTGGTGCTGTCCAGCGAATCCATGCTATTGAAGATCATCTGCGCCTGATTCACCAACTGGTTGTCGGTTTTCTGCAGCAGATAATTGCCTACAAGCGTGCGAATGGAAAAGGAAATACCAATGGTGCCAATGGTGAGCAGCACAATGATGCAGGCGACCAGCTTGGTACTCAGTGGAATGGCTTGCACCTTCCTGCCGATCCGCCGATGCAAGGGCACACGTTGTGGACGCGGCTGGGCGGCGTTCTTCTGTGTGTTCTGCGGGTCAGCTGACGGCTGACGGATATCCTGATTCATCGTAGAAACCGTTTAGTTCTTCGGCGCGCGAATCATGTAGCCGATGCCACGCTTCGTTTCGATGAGTGGAGTCACCTTGCGCTTCTCGCCGTTCTCATCTTCAACCGTAATGCCGTCGACCTTCTTACGCAGGTAGGAAATATACGATTCAACGATCGCAGCGTCTCCACCCCAATCGTACTGCCACACGTGATCCAGAATCTGAGCCTTCGAAAGCACACGTCCCTCGTTATCCATCAGATAACGGAGCAGCTTGTATTCGGTGGGGCTTAAGTCGATCGGCTGGCCGGCGCGGGACACGTCATGCGAGTCCTCGTTGATTTCCAGATCGGCGACGCGAATGATCGGATCGTCTTCAACCTGCTCTTGGGTACGGCGCAGGATAGCTCGGATTCTCGCGACAACCTCCTCAAGGCTGAACGGCTTGGTCACGTAATCATCGCCACCCACGGTCAGACCCATGACTTTATCTTGCGTATCGTCACGAGCCGTCAGATACAGCACCGGCGTGGTGATGCCCTCCTGACGGATGCGACGAGTCACCGTAAAGCCGTCGATATCCGGGAGCATCACGTCAAGCACGATCAAATCAGGCTGTATTTTTTCGATAACCTCGATGGCCTCGGATCCCGAAGCCGCAGTATTCACTTCAAAACCGGCGAAATGCAGGGATGCCACCAGCAGTTCGCGGATGGACGGTTCGTCATCAACAACGACAATGGATGCTTCAATAGGCTTGCTCATGCCTTAAGCATCACTCTTTTCACTGGATGTTTCCTGAACGGATTCTGAATCTTCCTTTGGCGTCGGTTCCTTATCAGGCGCATCAGCGGACGGCTCGTCATCAACGCTCCACGCCTTCACCGGCTCGGAACGCACGGCAACCCCGGCATGCTTCCCCGCATGTTTACGAACCTTACGCTTGATGACGCCACGTTTACGCAGAATATGGAACACCACCATAATCACAATCAGCAGTACCAATACGGCGATCATGCCGCCAACGCCCAACAGCACCGTCTGCGACGACGTCGAGGTTTTCTTCTGCACTACGATCTGATCCATCATATCGGTCGCGGACTTCGACCAATTCGGGGTGCTTTCCATCAGCGGTTTCTGCGCGGCATCGGAAAGCGCGTCGACGGTCGACTTCTTTTTCAGCCATTCGTCGGAATTCGATGACACGGCAACCACCAGATTGCCGTCATTCGAAGCGACCGCCAACAACACTGTATTCGGCTTCGGGTCAAGCGATTCCAACAATGCGCTCGCCCATTTCGCAGGTTTTTCGTCGCTATTGAAGCTCGCCAGATACAGCAGACGCACGGTAACCCCGGTTTCCTGCTTCGTTTTGCTGATGGCGTCCGTAATTTCAGCGACGTTCGATCCGAGCAGATTCCCGGTGTCGGTGATGTTTTCAGTGGCCGTGATTCCGGTGCCGGTACCTTCATCCGCATTGCCGACGGGAGTTATCCACATCATCGCAATACAGCACAATATCATGGCAAGAAGCACGCAAAGCGCTTCGTTCCAACGATTTTTGAAGTTTTGCCCCTGGTGCGACACGCCGGTAGAGCACGAATTCGGCCATCCTCCGACCACAACCCTGGTTTTTTCGTTCATCGCGTTCACTCTTGCCATACAGTCCACATTACCGTTCGGATGCGTCAAGCGTGAAGAACGGCAAAAACAACCATACAAAACGCAGCAACGAAAGGATCATCATGGCACAGTATCAGGTGGACAGCGAACAGATTCAATCCTCAAGCGCGGCAGTGAACGCCTCCATCCAAGCGATTCGCCAATCGGTGCAAGGCATGTACGCCAATCTCAACAATCTGCAAGGCGTTTGGCGCGGTGGAGCCGCCACGCAATTCAATGCGGTGGCGGAACAATGGCGGGCAGCCCAGCAGCAGATGGAACAGTCGCTTGAATCGATTCAGCATGCGCTTTCGCAAGCGTCCATGCTCTATTCGGAAACCGAAATGCAGGCGTCGCGTCTGTTCGCACAGTAGCGACAGATGTTTCCGATGCGGTCAACGCAGTAGCAGGCACAAAGAAAAGCGGAACCCGCCTCCATCTTGGGAAGCGGGCTCCGCTTATGGCTTTTCGCTTATGCCGTTAGGCTTTACCGAACCTTTGGATCAGTAGCCCATGTCAGCGCCAGCGGCCGGAGCAGCTGCCGGCGGTTCCGGCTTGTTGGCCACAACAGCCTCTGTGGTCAGGAACAGACCAGCGATGGAAGCTGCGTTCTGCAGAGCGGAACGGGTGACCTTGACCGGGTCAGTGACACCGGCAGCCAGCAGGTCCTCGTACTCGTTGGTTGCAGCGTTCAGGCCCTGGCCGTCAGGCAGGGAACGAACCTTGTCGATCACCACATCGCCAGACAGACCAGCGTTCTCGGCGATCTGCTTGATCGGAGCTTCGATGGCGCGGAACACGATCGCCGCACCGGTTGCCTCGTCGCCTTCGAGCTTGACATTGTTCTCGGCCTTGGCAGCAGCCTGAACCAGAGCGACACCACCGCCCGGCAGCAGGCCTTCTTCGATGGCGGCCTTGGCATTGCGCACGGCATCTTCGATGCGGTGCTTGCGTTCCTTGGCCTCGACTTCGGTGGCAGCGCCAACCTTGATGACGGCAACGCCGCCAGCCAGCTTGGCCAGACGCTCCTGCAGCTTCTCACGATCGTAATCGGAATCGGTGCTGGCGATTTCGGCACGAATCTGAGCCACGCGGGCAGCCACGTCTTCCTTGGAGCCGCCGCCGGCCACGATGGTGGTCTCATCCTTGGAGACGATGACCTTCTTGGCAGTGCCGAGCACGGACATGTCGACGGAGTCAAGCTTGAGACCCAGTTCGTCGGACACGACCTGTGCGCCGGTCAGAATGGCCATATCCTGCAGCATGGCCTTGCGACGGTCACCGAAGCCCGGAGCCTTGACGGCGCAGGACTTGAAAGTGCCGCGGATGTTGTTCAGGATCAGGGTCGGCAGAGCCTCGCCGTCGACGTCCTCAGCGATGATCAGCAGCGGCTTGCCGGTCTTCATGACCAGTTCGGCGATGTGTACGACGTCCTGCTGGGAGCTCAGCTTGCCGGAGGTCAGCAGGATGTACGGTTCTTCGAGCACTGCGGTCTGATCTTCGGCGTTGGTCACGAAGTACGGAGCGATGTAGCCCTTGTCGAAACGCATGCCTTCGGTGAAGTCCAGATCCAGGCCGAAACGGTTGTTGTCTTCAACGGTCACAACACCATCCTGGCCAACCTTGTCCAGCGCTTCAGCGATCTTCTCGCCGACTTCCGGATCGGCTGCGGAAATCGTTGCGGTGGCAGCGATCTGATCCTTGGTCTCAACGTCCTTGGCAGCTGCGATGAGCTCCTTGACGATAGCCTCGGAAGCCTTCTCGATACCACGACGCAGAGCGATCGGGTTGGAACCGGCGGTGACGTTCTTCAGACCTTCGTGCACCAGGGACTGTGCAAGCACGGTTGCGGTGGTGGTGCCGTCTCCAGCAACATCGTCGGTCTTCTTGGCGACTTCCTTGACCAGTTCGGCGCCGATACGCTCGTACGGGTCGTCCAAGTCGATTTCCTTAGCGATGGAAACGCCATCGTTGGTGATGGTCGGAGCGCCGTAGGTCTTGTCGAGAACCACGTTGCGGCCCTTCGGACCGAGGGTGACCTTAACGGTGTCAGCGAGCTTGTCGAGGCCCGCGAGCATTCCCTGACGAGCTTCGTCGTCGTATGCAATGATCTTTGCCATTGTTCCTCCACATATGGCTACACGGTATTATTCCCACTTTCGAAGCGAAGAACGCACCAGCCGTCAGCTGCCAGTTATCACTCTCACTCCTCGAGTGCTAATTGGCAGATTAGCACTCTCAGGCCGAGAGTGCCAAACCCAATGTCGACGGTTGCGCTGTGAGCAAGAAACCAAACCCCATAAAAAACGCCATAATCATTGGAATTTCAAGGAAAAAAGCCTTGCCCCCACGAGGAGAACAAGGCTTCACATGTTTGCCCACGGCGTTTTTCAGTCCAGCAACACCACGACGATCGGTGTGACAAGCCCATCGCTCTGCTGCACATTCGAAATCCCCAAGGTCTGGGCGACATTCTCGGCGGTGGCCTTATCGGTTTCGTTCTGATACCAAACCACGGTCTGCGAGGGAACATTTCCCGTCGGATTACTGGCGGAAACGCTGGTGTACCCGGCTTGGGCCAGCACATCGACCTTGCTCTGCGCATAACCGGTGATGTTCGTCGCGTTCACCACACGCACCTCGGTACCCGTGTTCACGACCTGCTGCGCAGTGGCGTTATCCGTCTGCTCGGCATTCTGGCCGGCATTCTGGTCGGCGTTCTGATCATTTTGCTGCGAGTCGGTCGGCGAATCGGCATTGGATGCGTCCGTCTTATTGCCGGAAGCGGAGTCGGATTGGGACTTGGACTTGCTCTCGCCGCTCTTGCTCTTTTCGGCACTTGAAGTGGTCGGACTCTCCTGCGACGACCACGGCATCTTCAGATTGTTGATCTCACCCGAGTAAACGCCCCAGAACAGCAGGCCCGCAAGCAGCGCCACAATGATGACAATGACGTACGGCATGGCACGGGACGCTGCAGAACGCGCACCACGGTGAACGCCCATAGGCCCCGACGGAGGATTGTCGTACACATCCTTCTCGTAGGAATCGTAGGTTTCCTTGTCCTGCTTAGCCATATTGCAAACCTCGTTTCTCACACACTTATCTGCCAAGTGTACCGACCACCTCAGTCAGAGCGCAATCGAACTGCATTCCTACCCTATTCCGCACGCTCGTGAAACCATCCCGTGAAAACCAGACCATGCCAATCATCAGGACCGCAACACGTCGTACAGTAAGGTTCATGACACAAGCGCACATCAAACCATTGAAAGACCTCGTGGAGCCCGGATGGGCGAACGCCCTCGCCGAAGTCGAGCCACAGGTGCACCACATGGGCGATTTTCTCCGAGGGGAAATCGCAGCCGGACGCCGATACCTTCCGGCCAGCGCGAATATTCTACGCGCGTTCACCATTCCGTTCGACAGCATCAAGGTGCTTATCGTGGGACAGGACCCTTACCCCACCCCCGGGCATCCGGTGGGACTGAGCTTCTGCGTGGCACCAGATGTCAAACCGATACCTCGCAGCCTGACCAACATATACAAGGAACTGACGGATGATCTCGGCATCCCCATGCCCGCGAACGGCGATCTGACGCCTTGGACGAACCAGGGCGTCATGCTGCTGAACAGGTGTCTGACCGTCGAAGCAGGCAAGCCCGGCAGCCACCAAGACAAGGGATGGGAGATTGTCACTGACGCTGCGATCAGGGCACTCAACAACCGCCGCAATCCCGACGGCAGTGCCAAACCCTTGGTCGCCATTCTGTGGGGACGCAAGGCGCAAACGTTGGAGCCTCTGCTCACCAATGCGTTCATCATCTCGTCACCCCACCCAAGCCCCATGTCAGCACGATATGGATTCTTCGGGTCCAAGCCGTTCTCACGCGCCAATCAAGCGCTCATCGCTGCAGGTGAAAAGCCTGTAAATTGGTCCCTTCCGTCAGCTTAACCCGTTACAGTAGCAATCATGGCTTTATTCCCTCCAAAAAATCCGGCACCGGCCCCGGTCCCCATTCCCATGCCGGCCGTCAGCACACCAAGCATGTTGTCTGCGGAAGACATCAACCGCGCGAAGCAAATCGGCGCACGAATCCGCGCACGCTTCGAACAGACCTTGGTAGGGCAGGACAATCTTCGTGAATCGCTGATCACCACGCTGGTGGCAGGCGGCCATATTCTCATCGAATCCGTGCCTGGTCTGGCCAAGACCACGGCAGCGCAAACGCTGGCGACCTCTGTGTCCGGATCGTTCAAAAGGGTGCAGTGCACCCCAGACCTGATGCCGTCAGATCTGGTGGGCACCCAGGTCTTCGATTTCGCAACACAGAAGTTCTCCACGCAGATCGGACCCATCCACGCCAATTTCGTGCTGCTCGACGAAATCAACCGTTCGAACGCGAAAACACAGTCGGCCATGCTTGAAGCCATGGCTGAAGGAGCCACCACCATCGGAGGCCAACGCATTGCGCTACCAAAGCCTTTCATGGTCATCGCCACGCAGAACCCCATCGAGGAGGAAGGCACGTTCAACCTTCCCGAAGCGCAGATGGATCGTTTCATGATGAAGGCGGTCATGACCTATCCGACCGCTCAGGAAGAGCAACGCATGCTCTCCATGCTTACCCGTCGCGGTTCCGACACCTTCGATTCACGAGTACTCACCGGAGATGTCGTATCCATCAGCGATGTCGAATTCCTGCGATCCGCCGCCCGCCGCGTGCATGTTTCCGACGCGATCATGAAATATGCGGTCGATATCGCGGCCACATCACGAGGGGCAGGTACCAAGCCGGTGCAGGGACTGTCCACACTGGTGCGTCTCGGAGCCTCGCCGCGCGCATCCATCGCGCTGATCCGTATCGGACAGGCCAACGCGCTGATGCAGGGACGCGACTATGTGGTTCCGGAAGATGTCAAAACCTTCGCCCATGAGGTGCTGCGCCATCGCATCCTGCTGACGTTCGAAGCTCTTGCCGACGGCATCACCAGCGACCAGGTGGTGGACTCCATTGTTCAGGCGGTTCCCGTTCCATGATCGGCGCAGTTCGTTCCGAAGATCCGATCCGCAGCAAGATCGAGGCTCTCGGAACCACGTTGAGTCTGCCGACCGTCCGTAAAGCACTTGGTACTCTTGAGGGAGCGCATGCATCGGACAAACGTTTCGGCGCCGACGATGTCATGGACATCCGCGTCTACGAGCCCGGAGACGAAGCGAAATGGATTGACTGGAAGACCAGTGCCCGTGTCGGCCGCCCAATGGTGGTGCAACGGGAACGCCCATCCACCTCGCGAGCTTGGCTTTTGCTCGATGTCGGGCAGGAGATGACCGGCACCTGCGTTTCCGGTGAGCAGGCGCACCAAGTCGCAGCCAACGCCTTGTGCATGTTCGCCGCGCTCAGTCTGCGCCGAGGGGACGAAGTGTCCATCGTGTTCGGCGACGCAGCTTCGATCACTCGCGTGCCTTTTAATGGCGGGCTCGCGCAATTCGAGCAGACGCTGGACAATGCATTGCAACGTGATTGGAGCAAGCCCCGCAATATCGACGCCTTGCTGGAGTATGCCCGCCGCATTCGCGATAGGGATGCGCTGGTCATACTCGCCACTGACGAGCACGCACTTGAGGAACGTCATATGGAATCCATTCGCAGGATCGCGAGAACCCACCCGATGGTGCTTATCGACGTGGCCACCATCAATCCATTCGATGACACACACGCACACACAGTGTTCGACGCGGGCAGCGATCGTCGCGTCCCCGCGTTCCTACGTACTGGCAAAACAGCGCAGGAGGTTCGCACGCACCGCGAATATCTGTCCGCATCCGTCCGGCATGAGTTGAATCGTTGCGGTTCCACCGTAATCCGCGCCGATTCAAGCGAACGCATGTTCCGCGAATTCGTTCGGATGGTATCCGTTTCCCTGGCCCGCTCCACGCGCAATCAGCTGAAAGCACCGTCCGCACTCACCCTGGGAGGCAAGGCATGATCATCACCTTGTCCGACAACAGTTTCGACACGATGGATCCGATTCATATCGAAACGGGTCTGGGCATTGTCATCGCAGTGTGCCTCGCCATCGCCATGGCACTCATCATTCTCGTGGTGTGGCTGTCACGTCCGAACCGTAAGCCCACGAAGACAGTCAATCACGGACGTCATGACGCGGCCACGGGCACGTCGATATGGCACGAACGCATCGATGATGTGGTTGCCCGTCACGCCAAAGGCGATCTTACGAGGGAGAACGCGTTCGCCCTGCTTGCGGCCATCGCCAGGGATTTTGCATCCGCAGCCACCGGCAGCGATGTGCGCAGCCAAACACTCACCGATATTGAAGCAACTCCACGCACGACAGGCAATCAGCATGGTCTCACCTTGCTCAGGCAAACCATCGAAGCGTTGTATCCGCCGGAATTCGCTGATGCCGAACGCAATCACACTGCCAGGGAGGCCACCGTCGAACAAGCCGGAGAGTGGGTTGCCAATCTTGTGGAAAGGTGGCGATGAATGGAATTGTCATGGCACTGGCCGTGGGCCGGTTTCGCAGGTCTGATTGTGGCATTGGCCGTCGTCGCCGTCATGGTGCTGGTCGACGCGAAACGCAAGCATGCCGATACCGGATCCGCACGAACGTTCAGCTTGGATGACGATCTCAACACCGAAACCGCGTCGAAGTTGTTCCGGCAGTGGCGCACGCTGTCACGTATGGCCGCTGTTCTGCTGGTGGCCGCGTTGGTATTGACGATAGCGCTGGTGGCACGCCCCAGCACCGTTGATGAAGGAGAGGAACGCGCAAGCAGCCGCGATATCGTACTGTGCTTGGACGTGTCTGGATCGACGTTGCCTTACGACCGAGAAGTGATCGACACCTACCGCAGCTTGGTTGATAGTTTCAAGGGCGAACGCATCGGATTGAGTATTTTCAATTCCACGTCACGTACCGTGTTTCCGTTGACCGACGATTATGAGCTGGTATCCGAACAGCTCGAAAAGGCCAGTACGATACTGAAGGGTGTTGAATCGCAAGATGATATCGACAAGATGAAAGACAGCGACTATCAGGCGATCTCCGACTGGTTGGAAGGCACTCAGAATCGCAAGGACGCCACTTCCCTGATCGGCGACGGCGTGGTGAGCTGTGCGGCCATGCTGCCCGGTTTCGCCTACGGCAGCGCCAATGCGGGCACCTCATCCCGTCAACGTGCCGCTTCCATTGTGCTCGCCACCGATAATGTCGTTTCAGGAGATCCGACATACACGCTTCAGGAAGCACTCGACCTGACCAAACAGGCGGAAATCACGGTTGACGGGCTTTTTTCCGGACCACAGCAAAGCGAATCGGAGCAGACCACCCGTCAGTTCAAATCCGAAATCGAATCACATGACGGTGTGTTTCTCACGCAATCGAACGGCGCTTCCGTTGCCGAACTGGTCAAACAAATCGAATCACGTCGCAGCCAGGAAAGCGCGTCAAGCAGCAAGGCCGCCATGTCGGACGCGCCTGGATGGTGGACATTGGCGCTGGCTGTGGTCATGGTGTTCTGGCTGATATTGGCTTGGAGGTTGAAGCGATGAATCATCTGACGCTCTCCCCAGCTTTGGGTTGGCCCGTCGGCTTGGCGGTCGCCGTGGCCATGCTGGCTTGCGCGGTCGCGCAGATTGTGCTGCATATCCGCAGACGGGGTCAAAGCGACGAAACCGTCTGGGCTTGCGTAAGACGTTCCCTTGCCTGCATGCTCGTGTCCGTTATGGCATTGACCCCAAGTATCGTCTCATCCACGAATAGTCGCGCGATCAACGCCACCGATGTGGTGGTGGCGGTCGACGTGACCGGTTCCATGGCGGTCAAGGACGCGCAATACGGTTCCGACGAGCAACTCAGCCGTTTGGATGTTTCCAAGCAGGCCGTGAAGGACATCACCGCCATGTACCCGAATTCCAGTTTCGCGGCATTGCGATTCGGGGCTTCGGGAACATTGGATGTTCCATTGACACCTGATTCGAAAGCGATCGACAATTGGGCGGACACGCTCGCACCGGAATCGACTTCCGTTTCGACCGGTTCGACTTTGGATGTGCCGATTGACCAGTTGCTGTTGACATGCAAGTCGATTCATGAGCAGCATCCGGATGATGCGATTGTGCTGTACCTGATTTCGGACGGCGAACAGACATCTTCGAAAACACGTCGTACGTTCTCATCGTTACGCCGCTACCTTTCCGACGCGTTCACCATTGCCGTCGGCAGCGAACAAGGGGGTAACATCCCCATGGCCGGCGATGGTGTGAACGAAGGCAGCGGACAGTGGGTCACCGATCCGGAAACCGGCGAACCTGGCGTATCACGCATGAACGCCGACGAGATGAGCACCATCGCCGACGAGCTCAGCGGAACCGCCATCCAACTCAACGCGACAACAACCATGAGCGGCGGAGCCTCCAAAGAGGCATCCGACCAATGGCGTGTCACGCAAACCACCAAACAACGCACGAGAACCGTCGCCGTGGTCTGGCCGTTCGCCATTGCCGTGGCGCTGCTGCTGGCTTTCGAAGCCGGAGCATGGATCACGCAATCCAGGAGGCTGCTGTGAGCACGACCGTCAAAGCACGCGCATCCTTGCCCGTTCGCATCATCATCGCCGTCATCGCGGCCATTTCAATCGCCGTGAGTGCGCTTGCCATAGTGAATCTCGCCTCCGTAAGCAACTACAATCAAGCCACGAACAGCTTGAACGCGAATATCAAAGCCATCCAACAGCAGGACGCCGATTTCGACAAATTGCAGACCCAACAGCAGCAGACCGACGCCCAATTCCGTGAAGCCGGAGCGGCAGGCGTGTTGTTGTTGTCGAACGTGCGTTCATCCATCGAACATAACGCCGCCATCTCAGCAAAACTGACCGAATCCATACGCAAGAAGATCCATTCAATGCAGGATTCAGGAAAATCCGATACCGACACCGCCATCGAAGGCGGGCAGTCCGTCACCGACGGCAATCAAGGCAACGGAAGCACATTGACCGACGAGCAGCGTCAGAAAGTCGAGGAGCTTCTGGCACAGAACGCGCAATCCACCCAATCCGATTCCAATGATTCCGGTTCTGCCGCCAAACAGGATTCCGACGGAACGTCCTCACCTGCAAAACCTTGGTAAGGGGATTTGCTTCAAGCAAGTTATCCACAGGCATGCCGGCGTGCTTTCGTTGATTTTCCAACGACGACACGCCGGCAACTTGTTTTTTTGCCGTCCTCCGACCACAGGCCTCGCTCTCCACGACACGGCAGCCGCCCGATGTGTTCCAATACAGCTATGAACACTTCAATCACATACCCGTTTGTTCCCTCACTGGGGTACAACCCCATCAACACCCTGGCTTCAATGCCGGGCATGCCCTGCCATTGCCGTACCGGCATACGCGTCACCCAAGCGCTGATCAACGCCAAGCTCACCTCCACGTCACGACGCCTCGACGATCTTGACGCCGCGCTCGCTTCCAGTTCACTGCCTGGTTGGACGGGAACCGCGGCCGAAGCCTATCGTGCGCGGCTCGATGAGTTACGCAAGCAATCCTTGGCGCTGCGAGACGCGCTCAATGACACCTCACGCATCCTATGGTCGGTAGGTGCGGCATGAGCTGGCAAGTGACCGCCAAGGTCAGCGGCGGATACAAATATTCCACGGAAGAAACCGAAACATATCTGCGTGCTGCGAAAGCGCTCAGCCATGCGGCCGACGAACTGAATCGCACCCATGACTCGTTCCGGGCGTTGAGTTTTCAGCTTTCCACCTATCCCTATGCGTCATCGACCATCGCCCTGCTGTCCGGATCAAACTCCTACTGCAATGCCGCAGACCATATCGAATTGCCATACGATCAACTCATCGAACGTTGCGACTCCCATGCGAACGCACTGGGAGCGATGGCGGCACGATTGTCTGAATTATCGGCATTGATCATTCGTGCGCAATCCCTATATTCCCAAGTCGATGACGCCGGTAGAAGGGTCTTGAACGAACTTCTGCAATTGACGATCACATCATTCCCGAAGGAGTCGATACTTGCCGGCATGGCCATGTCCGCCTTGGGATACGTGATGGGTTCCATCAACGAAGGCAAATCCAACCCCATCTACCTGTTGGATTCGTTGGATTGGGCGCAGGAAGGCATTATGGGCGCGGCCGGCGCCGCGCTCAGCAGATACGGCAAAGTCACAGGCCTGTTGCATACCGACGAAGTCAACCATGCGGCCGGCACCATTTCCAAAGCATCCTCGCGTGGCTACAACCTGATTCAGGGCAACAACCTCACCGTCACCCGAGTACGGCCGAAAACCGAAGTGGTTCGAGAGTCGCATAGCGTGGGCGAAGCGTTGGAAGATCTTCGGCGTCTCGGAGAGGAACGTCTCGGCAAAGCCGATCTCGACAGCGGGCTTGAGTACGGTACCATCGCCATCTCCAAATACCGTAGAACCGATGGCACCGACTCATGGCTCGTCACCATTCCCGGCACCGACGGCAAGCGGAATTCCCCGTTCGGATGGCCGCAGAACGTTGAGCTTATGAGTTCCGACAGCAAGCAGCGTATGGAGGCGGACAGCGCACGCATGGTGCAGGAAGCCATGAAGCAGGCCGGCATCAACTCCGATGAGCCTGTCGCACTGATCGGGCATTCGCAGGGAGGAATCGTCGCCGCCACCATCGCATCGGATCTGAAGGACGATTATGACATCAAACATGTGGTCACCGCCGGATCGCCCGTAGCCAACCATCCGATTCCAAACAAAACGTGGGTGACCAGCGTAGAGATGGACGACGAGCTTGTGGCCGCCCTCGACGGAGCGCCCAATCCCAATTCCGAACATTGGCTGACCGTACGCGGCACCGCAAGCAAGTCCGACAACAATCCGAAATCAACGTTCGAGGGAACTCCCGTCACAAACGCTCCCGACAACAAGGAGATCACGCATTGGCTGAAATATCATCAAGCCGCATATCAGAACGCAACCGATATGGGATCATCCGCCGTGAAAACCCACGAACGACATTTCGATGAGATTCTCGACGGCGACCTGCAAGAGGTCATGTATTTCGAAGGTCGTATGAGCAAATAAAAGCACACAGTGGCCATGCCGCAGCCGAGCAGAACCGATAACGCACGATAGGCGACATCCGTCGAACGGACAGATATCCGGATCTCGTTTACGGCTGAACGTATGCTGTTACCTATGAAGCTTACTGATATCTCCCCTGCAATCGCATTGACTCCTCTTGACGGCCGCTACCATGGGCAGACCGCTCCGCTTGTCGAATATTTGAGCGAACCGGCATTGAACCGCGAGCGCATGCGTGTGGAAGTCGAATGGATGATTCTGCTTGCCAACGGTTTTGAAGGCAACGGCAACCAAACCATCGTCCCGGGCGTCAAGCCGCTTACCGATGAGGAGCAGGCGTTCCTGCGCTCCATCCCTGAGGATTTCGGTGCCGAAGGCATCGCTCAGCATGCCGCTCATGAGGCCAAAACCCATCATGATGTGAAGGCCGTGGAATATTACATCGACGATCAGCTTGACAAGGCCGCCGACGTGCTCGGTCATGAAACCCAGCTGACCGGGCTCAAGACCCTGGTGCATTTCGCCTGCACATCCGAAGACATCAACAACCTGTCCATTGCCCGTTGCGTGAAGAACGGCATCGAGAACGTGTGGCTGCCGGGCGCGCAGACCATCCTCGACCATCTGGCTCAGAAGGCCGAGGAATACCGCGACAAGGCCATGCTGTCGCTGACCCATGGCCAGCCGGCTACCCCAACTACGCTGGGCAAGGAGCTTGCGGTGTACGTGTACCGTCTGAACCGCCAGCTGAACAAGGTCAAGGCTCAGGAATATCTCGGCAAGATCAATGGCGCTACCGGCACGTTCGGCGCGCATCTGGCCGCATGCCCGGATGTGGATTGGGTTGCTGTCTCCCGTGAGTTCGTCGCCAACCGCATGGGTCTGACTTGGAATCCGTTGACCACGCAGATCGAATCGCATGACTGGCAGGCCGAGCTGTACGGTACTATCAGCCATACGAACCGTATTCTGCACAATCTGTGCGTGGATGTATGGATGTACATCTCCCGTGGCGTGTTCGCCCAAGTTCCCGTCAAGGGCGCCACCGGATCCTCCACCATGCCGCACAAGGTTAATCCGATCCGTTTCGAAAACGCTGAGGCGAATCTGGAGATCTCCTGCTCGCTGCTTGACACCTTGTCCGCAACGCTCGTCGAGTCCCGTTGGCAGCGCGATCTGACCGATTCCACTACACAGCGCAATATCGGTTCCGCACTGGGTTATTCCGTGCTGGCACTCAACAACCTGATGGGCGGTCTGAATTCCATCCATCCGAACGACATCGCCATCGAAGCCGAACTGGATTCCAACTGGGAGGTGCTTGGCGAGCCGATTCAGACCGCCATGCGCGCCTGCGAACTGGCAGGTCTGCCGGGCATGGACAAGCCGTACGAGAAGGTCAAGGAACTCATGCGCGGCCATGAAATCTCCAAGGAGGCCGTCGAACAGTTCATCGACCAGCAGGCATTCGACGATGCCACAGCGGCCCGCTTGAAGGCGCTGACCCCGGCAACATATACCGGTGTCGCCGGCAAGCTGGTGGATTTCGACCGCTGAACCGCGACTGTCGAATAAGCGCTAAAAACCATGCATCTTGAGGGTGGCCACGTATTTCGTAGCCACCCTCAAGGCGTATTATCGAATGCAGTGGGGCAATGTGACCCACCTGAAGCCAATCTCATACGTATGGAGCAAGTCAACAGTGTCTCACTCCCCCGAAGCTAATAAGCCCAAGCCGCATATCGACGATGTGCCGCCGAAGCGCAGCCGCGATTTCGCCGATTTGACGCATGCGTTCTTCGCGCTGGCGCTCGGCATAGGCGTAATCCTGTTCTCCGTGTATCTGCACGGCACCGCGTCCGGCGTGGAATCCGACGTTCGCTCCGCGGGCCGTGTGGTCAGCTGGCTGATGGACGTGCCATCAGCCCTGCTGCAGCAACTTGCCATCGTATGCATCACCGTCAGTGTGCTCATTCAGCTGCTCGCATCCAAAGAGTGGCTGCAAAGCGTGGTTTCCGTGGTATCCCTCATCTTCGGATTCTTCGCGGTATGGGGCGTATCCGCACTGATCAGCAATTCCGGCAATGCCATGCTGATCATTCCGTTGCAATCCAACAGCACATCCGTAGGTACCGGACTACTTCCCGATTTTTACGCCGCCATGGCGTCGTTCCTCACCGTTTCAGGTCCGCGTCGTATCCGCTCATGCACCAAATGGGGGTGGAACGTACTGTACGCCGTGGCGATGCTGATGGTTGTGCTCTCATGGAATTCGCTGGCCGGCGCCATTACATCCTATGCCATAGGCCGCGTTATAGGCATGCTGATTCGTTTCACCATCGGCACGCAGAACAATGGCGCTTGGGGCACTCAGATCGAGCAATCGTTGCGTTCCATCGGCATTGACGTGTCACTGCTTACACGCAGAGTCGCCCCATACGCCGATTCAGGAGTATTGAAGGCCACGTTGGATGATGATCTGATCGAAAATTCCCGTATTTACGATGTCGTCGATTATGAAGGCACGCAGTACACCGTTTCCGTGCTCGACAATCAAGTACATGCGGCCGGTTACCTCAATCAGGTGTGGCAGTGGCTTCGCCTGACCGGTGTTTCCATGCGCCGCGACCGCTCCTCCGTTGACGCCATGCACCATCACTACGCCATGATTCTTGGTCTGTCCAATGCCGGCTTGGAAACTCCGAACGTGTACGGTGTGGCCGATTATGGAGAATCCTCCATTCTAGTGTTCCACCGCAACCACATGCCGCTGGAATGCAACCAAAACACCATGTCCGACCATGATATGGAAGCATTCATGGAATATCTCACAGCAGCGCATCGCCATGGTTTCACGCATCGGCGCATCACACCCGACACCTTGTCTCGTATGGAGAACAATCAACCGGTGATTGCCGGATGGCAGAATGGAGATTATGGCAGCGCATCGCCAAACTTCGCCCTCGACAAGGTGCAACTTCTCGTATTGCTTGCAACGTTGAACGGCGTCGACCGTGTGGTCGCCTGCGCTCGCAGAACCTGGGGCGATGAGCAGCTGATCAATCTGGCGCCTTTCGTGCAAAAAGCCGCCGTTCCAGCCGCGACACGCGCGCTGCCAGGTTGGGATAAGAAGACGCTTGCCGATCTGCGTACACGGATTTCCGCGCTTGCCCCGCAGGATGTTGCGGATTCGATGGAAAAAGTCACGCTATCACGATTCAGCTTCCGTTCCTTCTTCGCCATCGCCTTGCTGGTGATTGCCGTATATGTGGTGTTCACACAGATCCAGCCGGCCGAGATGATCGAAGCGGTCAGAGACGCGAATCTCGCTATGGCCCTGGTTTGCGTTGCTCTCGGTTTTATTGCATGGCTTGGTTCCGCCATTACCTTGGGCGTGTTCATGGATTCCGACAAACGCAATACGATCGGCTTGTATTGCTCTCAGATGGCATCCGGCTTCACCGCCGTTTCCATGCCGGCCGGCGTCGGTCCCGCGTTCGTCAACCTTCAGTTCCTGCGTAAAAGCGGCTATCGCAGCACCGCTGCGACGGCGGTTATGAGCGCGGTCTGGGCCGTACAGGGAGGCACCACCATCGTGCTGCTGCTGACGATCGGTCTGTTCACGGGGCGCAACACCTTGTCCGGCATGATTCCGACGAATACGCTGATTATGGTGATCGCCCTCGTCGCGCTGGTCGTGTCGGCGGCCATGACGATTCCTCCGGTACGTCATATGGTGACCGAGAAATATCTTCCGATGGCAAAGGCCTATGCACGCAATCTAGTCGATGTTCTCGCACGCCCGAAGGAGCTGGCTGTCGGCATAGTGGGCGCATTGGTCCTCAATCTTGCGACCGGACTGGGCTTCTGGGCCGCGTTGATGGCATTTGGATATCACACGAATCCCATAGAGACCACGTTCATCTTCCTGCTTGCCAACACCTTAGGTTCCGCGGTTCCCACACCTGGTGGCCTGGGTGCCGTGGAAGCCGCGCTGTCGGTGGCGTTCACCGCCGTGGGCGTCCCTTCCACCATTGCCGTTTCCGCTACTCTCGTCTACCGAATCGCCTTCTATTGGCTGCGAATTCCAGTCGGCGCACTGGCTATGAAATGGCTCGACAAGCACCATTTGATCTGACAAATGCCCCCGTACGCTTTGATTTCCCCCCAATTTTCAAAAAAAGCGCCTAAAGCCCTTATAAAATGCCGTTTTCCTCATAACAGTGCGCTAATATCATAAAGAACGTGGATGTTCGTAATCAGAATGTCCCCTGATCCAAGAAGGATGCTTTATGGCATACAACAAGTCTGATCTCGTCTCGAAGATCGCTCAGAAGTCCAACCTGACCAAGGCACAGGCTGAGGCAGCTGTGAACGCTTTCCAGGACGTGTTCGTCGAGGCAATGCAGTCCGGCGAAGGCCTGAAGCTGACCGGCCTGTTCTCCGCTGAGCGCGTCAAGCGCGCCGCACGCACCGGACGCAACCCGCGCACCGGCGAGACCATCGAGATCCCGGCAACCTACGGCGTTCGTATTTCCGCCGGCTCCCTGCTGAAGAAGGCTGTCACCAAGTAATTATTGTGATGATGGACGATCAGATGCCCCGACCACGATGGTCGGGGCATCTGTTTTTTCTGATTCCCGAATGCAACCGTTTCTCAGGTTGATCCTGCGCTAGACTATGCATATTAGACATCGTGTCCATATAGATGGGGAATCTCATGACCGACCAACGCAAAGAAGTCATCAACCAACTTCACGAACTCAACATCCTGATACTGCACACCAAACTCAAGGCGACGCGCGCACAGACTGCGCTTCGCGCCGCAACACGGGTACGTAACGTCGAAGCAGCCCGTCGTGGCGTGGCACCACTACAGCAGCTTCCAAAATCATCAGGCATGACAACACATATGCTTGAATGTCTGAACGAAGAGGAACTTTCCACTCTCAGCGAACTTCTGCAACGTATCATCGACAACACCGACACCAGACTCCTCGGCGAAGAGTATGCGGAACGACGCAAAGCCATCCATGAATTCCTTATGCTGAATCACACAGACACGGAGGTACAGGAATGAGTGACGAACAGGAGAACACTCCCGAGGCAAACGGCCCCAAACCAATTCGTATCGGCAAACGATCCCTGTTCACTCCAAGTGAGGCCGTGGCTGTGGAACAGCATTCCGTGACGCCTCACGTGTCACGCACCCGTTATGGAACCGCACGCATCGAAGGTCGCCTCTCCTCCCCCAATGCGCGAGTGCCCGCAGTCATATCGCAGCATTGCGGCGGCATCACAGTCAAAGGCCATACGCTCAAATCGTTCGCCTATACCACCGATGCCGTGATCATTCGCAACACCAATGCCAACGCCATTCTCGCTGTCTACCCGTTCACCGGCGAGCCGGTCATCACACAAGCGCTGCTCACCGTAGCCCAAATGCCGTTGTTCGTAGGCGTGGGCGGTGGCACCACCACAGGTCCACGCGTGGCCGAATTGGCCATGGTGGCCGAAATGCAAGGCGCGGCAGGCGTTGTCATCAATGCGCCCGCTCCTGCGGAAACCATCGAAACCACCATGCTGATGGTTGATATTCCAGTCATCGCCACAGTCACGGAAGACGATGAGACCACCGAATGCAAGATCCTTGCCGGCGCAGCCATCATCAATGTGGCGGCAGGCGCACGCACCGCTCAGGTTGTGGCAAGCATCCGCATGCATCATCCGGAAATCCCGATTCTCGCATCAGGAGGCGGTTCCGAAGAACGCATTCTCGCCACCATCGAAGCGGGTGCGGACGCCATTACATGGACGCCGCCAAGTGCGCAGCAGCTGCAATCACAGATGATGGCGAAATACCGCGGCGAAGCCTGATCTAAATCGCTCTAAAACGACACTAACCGCTTTAGAATCATGTAACGAAATAGCGGAACACGAATACGAGAGTGGGACACGGTCTATGAACCTCAACCGTGTCCCACTCTCGTAGATGTGTGCAGACCATCTGCCTTCACCTTATGTCAAAGCATTAAGCATGGCCTGGAAATCCTCGTTCCCTTCACATTGAAATGGATCGAGCAAGACCATGTCCATCCTCTGCGGCGTCTGCAACGACAATCTGGTCCAATCGCAGGAATACTGCGCGCCATACGCCTTGGCCGCGCTGACAAACCTGCCACGCAATGCGGCACGCGTATCTGCTGGAGGCGTGGTGCGGGCCTCCTGAGCCTGCCGATCGCCAATCAATGAACGCAAAGTCCCACGACGAAGCAACGAGTCATATAACGCACCATTGGCCACGTCATGGTAATCCAAATCCAGTTGCTCCAATTTGCGCTGTGCAACATTCCCACCGGAACGGGTACGCAGCGCTTCGAACAGGCGATGCTTGCACACCCAGTCCACTTTGTCGCTCAAAGCATCCACATTGCCGGAACGGAATATTTCCAACGCATTGCGCCACTGACGAATCACATCGTGCACATCGGTGCGAGGCAACGACGAAGCCACTTCCGGATGCTCATCCACGAACTGTTCCACAGCCTGTAGATAACGTTCCTGCATGGCTACGGCACCACCCTGCAACGTCGATCCGTCGGCCATGTCGAACGAAGCAGTCACGCCGCTCATATCGCGGCTGACCGCACGATTGGCGGCGCTGGCATCCGCGAACGCGAAACGCGAGAATCCCGACTCACGCCCTTCACGCCCCGCCTGTTCGATGACGCACAACACCAGATGCGCGGTGGCAAGCTTCATCATCGTGGCCCATTGGGAACGATTCGAATCCCCTATGATCACATGCAGTCTGCGGAAAGCGTCAGGATCGGCGTGCGGCTCGTCCCTGGTGTTGACCATTGGACGCGATCTTGTGGTCGCCGACGAAACGGCCTCATCCAAAAAATCGGCACGCTGCGTGATCTGGAAACCCGATTCCGTCACGCGCCCGGCACCAGTGAACAGCTGCCTGGTAATCAGGAACGGCAGCAATTCGTGTTCAATGACTTCCAACGGCACAAATCGACGCACCAGATAGTTTTCATGGCAGCCGAAAGAATGTCCCGCGGAATCCACGTTGTTTTTGAACACATGCACTGTGGCATGCGCCCCATGAGTGGAACGAAGCCTCTGCTGGGCGTCCAACGCAAGGTCGCGCATCACCAGTTCGCCAGCTGCATCCACGGCCAGAGCATCCATGGGATCGCAGGCCTCGGACGTGGCATATTCAGGATGCGATCCGACATCAAGATACAGTCGCGACCCGTTTTCAATATACGTATTGGTCGATCGCGCGGAGGCAATGATCGGCTGGAACATCATCATTGCCGTCTGGCTGGCGTCGCATGGCACATCCGCACCGGTCACACTGACGCCGTATTCCGTTTCAATGCCGAAAATACGAGCGAAAGAATGAACCTCACGCAACGTTCCCGCATCAAGCGGGGACGAGGAATGATTGCCGCTGTCTCGCAGCTGCGGCATCACTCGCCGCCTTTTTGCACGAAACTACCGACATATTCCTCGGCATTGGACTCGAGCACCGATTCGATATCGTCAAGCACGGCATCCAACGCATCAGTGGTTCCGTCGACTTGTACACCGGCGGATTCGACAATGTCACCCACCGCTTGGCCTGCGGATGCGGATTGAGCCTGTTCAAATTCCTGAGGCATGACGTTCCTCCCTGTAACTTCCGGTTGCAAACCTGCAAAAAAACGCTGCGCCACACCTTATATCAGGTGTGGCGCAGCATGCAACACTATGCCAAATACTGGCTCAGATCGTTGGTGATTAGGCCGTTGGTGGCCATCACATCGTTCTCCTGGCGCCAGTGAACGCTTTCGCCGTTCCACTGGGTCAGATGGCCTTGCGCCTCCCAAATCACCACGGCACCGGCAGACACGGCAGGTACGTCCCACTCATGCAAGTGCGGTTCGAAATATGCATCGTACGTACCGTCGGCCACCTTGCACAAATCAAGGGACGCCGGGCCGACACGTTTAATATCGGCAGGACGTCCGGCAATCTTCGCCACCACATCGAGCGCACGCTGCGATTCGGACGATACCGGAGACATGCCGAAACTCACCACCGAACCATCGAGGGACGACGTGGTGGAAGGAATGATTTTCTCGCGTTTGTCTCCCAACGGAGTCTTGCGAATACGAATCGCGCCGGATCCACGCACCGCAAGATACGTCAATCCCAGCGCCGGAGCGTGCACGACCGAAAGGATCGGCTGTGCGGAGCACTGGTCGTTGAATTCGAATAATGTCACGGTGATGGTCCATTCCGGCATGTTGCGTGCGAAATTGATCACGCCGTCGATGCCGCCCACGCACCAGTATCGTTGGCCGGGATAGCACTGCTCCGGCCTCAGCTGCCAGAAGCCATCGAACACGTCGACATAGGTCAGACGGTTGCTGATGAACTGCTGCAGGCGCTCGTCGGTGTTTGAAGTGAAGTGGAAGCAGTCTTCGGACGCTTCCAGTTTTCTCATGTCGTGCGGATTCGTCTGGTCGTTCAACGCATGCTTGCCTGCGTCCTGCAGGATGCGAGCGACTTCGAGGGCGATTTGCCTCAGTTCCATAGATATGCCTTTTCGTTTCCTCTGTACAGTCCCGGCACGTCCTCTCCTCAAAATACCGGGATAATGTTACCTGTTGCCAATGGTCGTTCTTCGCGACCAATTGATGGCAATGTTACCCGCACAGATAGTATTTCACCGTAACATTTCCAAAATCGACGCCGCATCTTGGACACGTTCACAATAGCCAGAACATTGAGATTTGCTGTATTTCAGAGGGTCTGACATATCCAATGAGACCATCGGATTCTCCACGGTATTATCACCAATCGTTCGATGACGCACGGTAAGATGAGACCACGATGCGGCCACGACCTGCTCAGGGAAACGACGAATAATCTCAGCACGCAACCACGCACGAGTAGCCGATGGCGCTTCAACCGAAGCCTGTTCCAACTGCTCGTCCGTGACCAGACGTTCCGTTTGGGCACGCAGCCGATCGAAAATCGAATCGGCGGGATCGATCGCAGCCCATTTCAAGTCAACGGCCGCGATGCGCGCATCAGCCCAGCCAGAGCCGATCTTGCGCCGCAGCTTCTCCAACAACTGCCATTTCAACAGCCATTCGACGCGGGAAGCTTCCCCATGCATCGCAAGTCGCGTGTCATCATCGGCATGGCGAATGGCCGCCACATCGGCGAGCGCCTGTCCCCACATCGCCATGATGTTGCGGGTGGAACGGTCCGGCCACGCCGGTTCGCCAGATGCATCGGTCCCATACACCACGGCTGCGGCGGCATATACCAGGGAACGTAATGTGATTTCGATCTGCCATGCCGTGGTTTCGCCGCCGTATTCCAGCGGCAACGCGGCACCCAATGTAAGATCGTGCGACACCTCATGCATGGCGCGCACCGGATCGGCGAGAGTGGTCGAACCCAAGGCCTCATCCATGTTCAATCTCGCCTCTTCGGCATGTTCAAGCAGCCAGAGCAGCATGCTGGTGGTACCGAGCTTCAACGCTTGCGGCACATCCATACGGTTTGCGTCGCCGACAATCACATGCAGTCTGCGATATTCGTCGGTGCTATGCGATTCGTCCCGCGTGTTGATGATCGGCCTGTCGAACGTGGTCTGCAAACCGACTTTCATATGGAAGTAGTCGGCACGTTGGCTGAGCTGGTAGCCGGTGGTTTCACTCCGCTCGCCGATGCCGACGCGACCTGATCCCGTGAAAATCTGCCTTGCCACAAAATGGGCCGTCATGAGTTTCGCAACCTGGTCGAATGGTACTGATCGCAGCATCATGTAGTTTTCGTGCGTACCCCAGCTTGCGCCTTTGCCATCGACGTTATTGCGATGCAGCACGATTGCGGTGCCGGTTTGTTCGCTGGCTTTGCGTGCGCAGGCGCGCATGATACGGTCTCCGGCATGGTCATAGAGCACGGCGTCAAAAGGATCATCGGTTTCGGGAGACGAGTATTCCGGATGTGCATGATCCACATACACACGTCCGCCATTGGCTGCGATCACGTTGGTGATGTTGAGTTGCGGCGCGTCGGTAAGTAGGTCGGGATGTGCCGCGGCGCGTTCCAGTCTGGTGCCTCGCGCGTCGTTGACGGGGTCTTCCTGCCGATAATCCCAGCGGATATGCTTGGTTCGTTCGTTTGCCGCGGCACCAACCACGTCGAACGACAATTGCACGGGATTGTAATGCCCAAGTTTCGGCGCCGAGACCGCATATTCGGTTTCCGTGCCCATGATTCGACGAACGCTCATCGATATGGCTTCCTTTCGTCTGCTTTCACATTGTCTAACAGCATTACGCCACCGGACGGATGCTGGTCACATGCCCGGCATCCAAACCGTTGATGCGGCTCCACTGCTCCGGATCGGCATCCAGCACCGCATCTTGGGTTTCCATGAATTCCTCGTCGACCGCTTTGGCCAGCAAGTCGACACCGATCGCCGCGGGCTGGCCATCCTCAATGGAAATCTTCACGGCGTGGGTTTTGGCACGATCCACAATGTTCTTCAACACCGCTCCAGACACCACATCCGCCAGATATACCGGATGCCATTGGCCATGCTCATCACGCACATCACACAGATGCCGATGTTCGTCGTTTGCATAAATGTCGTTGACCAGCACACCAATCAGGGCCTTCGCATCCAATCCCGGCATCAATGGCAGATCATCGGTCAGATAATGGTGGATGATCTGCGCCGCCTGCGCCGCTTTCGGGCGTTCCACACGAATCTTCACATCCAAACGTCCAGGGCGAAGCACGGCTGGATCAATCATGTCGATACGGTTCGACGCGCCGATCACCATAACATTGTCAAGCGTTTCCACGCCGTCAAGTTCTGCCAAAAATTGCGGAACAATGGTGGTTTCCACATCAGATGACACTCCGGATCCACGAGTGCGCAGCAACGAATCCATCTCGTCGATGAACACAATCACCGGCTTGCCTTCCGCGGCACGTTCACGCGCACGCTTGAAAATCATGCGGATCAACCGTTCCGACTCACCTACGAACTTATTGAGCAGTTCCGGCCCCTTCACTGACAGGAACACGCCCCTGCCGCCGGCCGCACCTTCGGCAAGCGCATTGGCTACGGCTTTGGCGATCAGGGTTTTGCCATTGCCCGGAGGCCCATACAGCAACACACCTTTCGGTGGCTTCAAATCATACCGTTCAAACAGTTCACGATGCAGGAACGGCATTTGCACAGCATCGCGAATACGTTCGATCTGCTCGTCCAAACCGCCAATGTCGGCAAACGTGACATCCGGCACTTCCTCAAGCACCAGATCAGCGTCATTCTGCGGGGGAACCAGCGCAAGCGCGAATCGCACGGACGAATCGACCGTAACACGATCGGCCACATTGATCACAGCCTTCGCCAACGTGCCCGAACGGCGGACCAATGTAACATTGCCGCCATTGTCGGCTACCAGCAATCGTCCATCATCAATAACCTGCTTCACCGTACGCACCGCACCCAACGTATCGGTGTCAGCTTGCAAAACCACCACCATGTTTTCGTTAAGCAGCACAGTGCGCCCCGTCTCAAGTCTGGACGCCTGCACATTCGCAGCAACCGGCACGATCATGCGTCGCGTACCGGAAATCACTTCGGCGCTGGCATGCTGCACACCCTGTTCGTCCGTTCGAGCGGAATACACACGCACCATGGTGGCAAAGGTCATGGGAGGCCCGGCCAACTGGTTCAGTTGTGCCTTGGCTTTGGTGAGCTCCTGAGTGGCGCGGTTCAACGCCTTGGCCAGCGCATGGTTCTTGGCCATCAACTGATCGTTGACCTCGCCCAATGATGCCAACGTATCGTCACGCTGATCCATGCAAACCCCACTTCCAACACGCGGGAACACTCCGACAAACCCAAGCCGAAATGCAACCGCCCCATACATTCACCCATTAAGAATACTCATTGTCCGCATGATTTCCGACAATCAAAACCATGCTTGAACAAGAATCGCCGAACACCTCGCCCACGCCCACCCTTTCTCAGCCGGGTCTGCTGGTCATGGATGTGGATTCCACACTGATTGATGAGGAAGTCATCGACGAGTTGGGCGCCGCTGCTGGAATTGGCGAACAGATTGCGTCGATTACCGCGCGTGCGATGAATGGCGAACTTGATTTTCGCGAGGCATTGCAGGCTCGCGTCGCGTTGCTGAAAAATCTGCCGGTTTCGGTATTCGATGATGTATATCGTCGTGTGCATTTTACGCATGGTGCGCTCGATTTGATCGATGCCTTGCATGCGTATGATTGGAAAGTCGGCGTGGTTTCCGGCGGTTTTCATGAAGTCGTGGATCGTCTTGCAGCCGACGCGCATCTTGATTTTTGGATTGCGAACCGTTTGGAAGCCGCGGATGGCCGTCTGACCGGCCGTGTGCTTGGCGATATTGTTACGAAAGATGTGAAGTTGCAGTCGCTGCATGATTGGGCTTCACACATGGGAATCAGTATGGATCAGACTGTTGCGGTTGGTGATGGGGCCAATGATCTGCCGATGATTCATGCCGCCGAGCTCGGTGTGGCGTTCTGTGCCAAGCCTGCGGTTCAAGCGGATGCTCCACATCGTGTGAACGAACGCGATTTGACGCGGATTCTTGATTTTCTTCGTTGATTTGCCTAGATTCGACTCTTCTGATGATTTGCATCGCAGTATCACAAGCTTGATATAGCAAAAGTTGCCGTGTGAAATCATGATGTTCACACGGCAACTTTATATGGTCTACCTGTTTTCGATTCTACTTGCAGTAGGCGCCGTCGAGATGAGCCCCTCTCGCCCAGTCGGCGGCACGCATGGCCTTTTTGCCTTGGGCTTTGACCTCAAGCAATTCCAGTGGATCTGAGGAAGTGCCCACCCATACGTTCTTCTTTCCGGCCATGATCTGCCCCGGCTCAAGTGAAGCGGGCGTGTTGGGATTGCCCATATCGGCACTCTGTGCTCGAAGCACGTGCAGTATGGTCGGTTCAGCTTTAGCGTTGGCATGCAGTTCGCACCATGCGCCCGGATTGGGTGTGCAGGCACGAATCTGACGGTCCACCGCAAACACGGGAATGTCGAAACGAATATGTGCATCTTCAACTGTGATCTTCTGAGCTATCTCATATGCGCCGTCAGGCTGCTCCACCGGAATAATCTGATCGTCGGCCATGGCCTGCAACGATGCGGCAAGCAGGCGTGACCCATCTTCGGCAAGACGGTTCAGAAGCTCGCCGGCGGTTTCATGCGCTCCGATTTCCACGGTGGATTGCGCCAGAATCGGACCGGCATCCATGGCGCGCACAATGCGGAACACCGTAGCACCAGTCACTTTTTCGCCGGCCCAAATGGAACGCTGCACAGGAGCCGCGCCACGCCACTGTGGAAGCAACGAGAAATGCAGGTTATACCAGCCCATCGGCAACGCGTCGAGCACATCTTGCTTCAGGATTTTGCCGTACGCCACCACTGCGGCAGCCTGAGCTCCGGTGGCTGTCAGTTCGGAGATGAAGGTTTCCTCGCTCGGATCGGATTCGATCACCGGCAGACCAAGCTCAAGAGCGGCCTGTTTCACGGGATTCGGCACCAACTTGCGTCCACGACCGGTAGGCGCATCCGGTCGGGTGAGTACTGCGACCACTTCAAAATGCTCGGTGTCTTCAGCCAGCAGCTCCAACGACGGCACAGCAACATCCGGAGTACCGGCAAACAGCACTTTCAGCATAGAAAGTCCTCCTTATCAAATCCTCATTCACATCGTTATCATCGTGGAATCATTCCGTCATATCAACAGCACGCATATCAGCAGCGTGTGCAACAGGAGGAATGCAACGCACCAACACTATGCCTGGCGCACTGCAGGAATCTTCACACCTGCATCGATGAGCAACGCACGCAACGCACGCGAATCCTTGAATCGAACGCCGCGAATGCCAGCATTGTTCGCACCTACGATATTCATGGCCTTATCATCCACGAATACCGCACCGGAAGCGTCAATGCCGAACTGCTGCAACGCGAACTCGTAAATATCCTTGTTGGGCTTGCGCAAGGAAACGTACCCCGAAACCACACGATCGTTGAGACTGCGTAGAATATCGAAATTATCAAGCGCGATCGGGAACAGGTCCTTCTGCCAGTTGCTCAATCCCCATACGCGCACGCCGGCAGCTTTCAAATCGTTGATGAGCACGCGGGCGCCCGGCACCACGCCGGTCAGCGAGTCAACGAAATTGTCGAGATAATACTGCAGCATGTCGGCCCACTTGTCTCCATACCGTTCACGCATCAAGGCGACACCATCATCGTTCGACATGCCATAGTCCAACTCGTCATTGACGTCATAAAAGCCGGAAATATCGTTGTCAAGGAACTGCTCAACAAGCTCGTCGCTATACCGTGGCATCATCACGGCAACCGGATCCCAGTAGATGAGCACATTGCCGAAATCGAAAATCACATCGGTGATCGGTTTGCCCGCATTCGCCGCGGCCTCGCCGTCTGCCATGAGCACGTCGTACTCCATGTCAGGCTCTCCTGGCCAACCCTTCATATGATCCTCCATTCACTGCCATACGGCCTTATACAGAACTTCAACCCATCTAGTTTTTCACGGCGAGGGGACGTGCGTCAGATTCGCTCCTTCGGATCAAGCTGGAAACGCAGCTCACCGGGCTCACGAGCGGCCACATGGCGGGCGCTGGCGGAACGCAAACGCAACGCCAATTCGCCACGTCGGCTTTGCGGCACACGCACCACAGCCTTGACACGATCCGCAGTGCCTTCCAACTCACGCGAATCAATGGTTCGCGGCTGTGGAATGGGCACCGGCCCTAGTACGGACGGCAGCACGCCTTCGGTGGTTTCGATGGTAGACATATCTCCCCCGCCCAATGCACCAATCCGTTCCAACGTGGCTTTTACCGCGTCACGGCGACCCCACACGCAGGCGGCGGCGAAGACTGGGGGCAATGCCGTCTGCTCACGTTCCTGTAGTTCGGTTTGCGCCAACAGCGTTGAATTCCAAAGCATCAACGATTGGGCAAGCGTGGGATCGGTTTCTCCGATCAGCAGCGCCTGTCCTCCCCTGATTCGCGGCGCGCATAGCGAAACCGCACGCATCCACGATGTTAACGTGTCTATGCCCGCGTCGATACCGAACGTGTACAGGCTGGTCCATGCGTCAAGAATGGCTACAGCACGGTATTCACACTCCGAAGGATTCCGCCCACGCACACGGGGTTCGGCACCGGGAGTAGCGATGACCAGCTGTGGCGTAAAACCAATATCGGAAACAATGCCACGCGGCTGGCTTGGCGTTGAAAGCACAATGGGAACGCCACGAAACAGCCGGCTCAGTTCCTGCGCGGTTCCCGCGGCCCCAACACGAACCACTCGCATACGCTCGCCCTGGCATGCCGGGCACACCCATTGCACTGTGGCGGAGCCACACCAGCGGCATCGCACGGATTCGTCCAACAATCGTTCCAAAGGCCCGGTGCAATACGAACATCTCGCCTGGCGGTGGCATTTCGCACAGCTCAATGCCTCGCTGATGCCGTCTTGCGGAATACTCAACAACACCGGGCCGCTTTCCAACGCCTTCGACAACACTCGCACCGCAGTGTGCGGCACACGCGCGCCAATGGTTGCATCCGCAAGTCTCGCCAATTCATCGCGGTTGAGCCAACGAATCCAAGGACTTGCCTCCTTGGTCACCGCAGGAAACGCATGAATAGGCGTACTAAAACCGCTGACTTGAGTGGCTCCGACGTGCGCCGCATCGGTCTCCCACTGGCTTTGCACACTGCGCGCATTGGCCATCGCAACGAACACGCCGTTATGCGATTTCGCACGTAACCGCAACACTCCACGAGCGTTGGCGTATGGCATCATGCCATCGGCATCCTGGTAGCACACGTCGTCGAGTATGAAGAACAACGCATTGCCATCCACCGGAGCATACATCGCCGCACGCGTGCCAATCACGCACCGAACCTGCCCTTCGTTGATGGCCAGATAGGCACGATACCGTTCCGCCGGCGCCATCTGCGCGTTCAGAATGGCGAAATCGCCGTCATACGCTCCACTGGAGGATTGCGTCGGTGCGAAAAGGCGCAAGCCAATAGCCTGCAGGGTCTCGGCCATATCCTCGATCTCACGCATGGTCGGCAGCACCAGCACCGCCGGTTTGCCCTGTAGCAGCGCCAAAACCACCATCCATGCCGCGCACTGCCGCCAATGATCGGCACCCGGAAGCGGATCGAACACGAACGATTGGAAACGTTGCGATTCCAACGCTTCGTGAAGCAGATTGATATTGCCGTATTGCCGTTGCAGTTGCTCGTATGATTCCCGTTCGGCCTTGGCAAGCGATTCCCTGCGCCTGTTTTTTTCGATATTCGTTCGATTACCGAGGCGCTGCTCCTGTTCAACTCGCGCCACTCGCGCAGGCACCGCCAAACGTAGGATGTTGGCTCGTGTTCCACCAAACGCATCCGCGATAAGCGTAACGTCATTCCGCATGGACGCGGGCACCAGCACACGATCGGAGACCACTCGTTCAATGAATCTCAGCGACGATTCCGGGGTTTCGCTGGTATCGGTTCTGTTCCATACGATGCCGTTGACCCGTTGCCCTCCGAAACGCACGCGCACCATTACGCCAGGTTGTGCATCTTCGGAATATTTCTCCTCGACGTAATAGTCGAAGGTTTGCCCCAAATGAGTAGCTTGAATGTCAAGCACCACTTGGGCGATGGGATGCTCGACAGCCGGCGTTTTGGGCGTAGGCGCACGTTTGCGCCGTTTGCGCGGGGCAAGCCCGTCAAGCGCCAGCTGTTCGGCATCCTCAGTACTCATGATTCAAGGGTAACTCAGCCCTCGATGGCAGCTTTCAGCTCGTCGACCTTATTGGTGGTCTCCCAAGTGAAATCAGCATCGTTGCGTCCGAAATGACCGTAAGCAGCGGTCTTGGAATAGATCGGACGCTTCAGATCGAGCTCGTCGATAATGGCGGCCGGTCGAAGGTCGAACACCTTACGCACAGCCTGCTGAATCTGCTCGCGGGTCACACCAATTTCAGTGCCATACGTTTCCACATTGATGGACACCGGGTCAGCCACGCCAATGGCATACGCCACCTGCACTTCAACCTTATGCGCGAGGCCAGCGGCCACAATGTTCTTGGCCACCCAACGTGCCGCATAGGCCGCAGAACGATCCACCTTGCTCGGATCCTTGCCGGAGAACGCGCCACCGCCATGATGCGCCGCACCACCATACGTGTCGACGATGATCTTGCGACCGGTCAGACCGGCATCCGCGGCAGGGCCGCCAAGCACGAACGAACCGGTCGGATTAACGAGCACGCGATATTCATCATGCGCCACACGATCGGCAAGCACATCGTCGAGCACCGGACGAATCACATGTTCCGTCAGCTGCTCCTTAAGCCACGCCTGATCGACTTGAGGATCATGCTGCGTGGAAACCAACACCGTGTCGAGACGAACGGGAGTATCGTTCTCATCGTATTCGACGGTCACCTGAGTCTTGCCATCCGGACGCAGGTGCGGCACTTCGCCATTCTTGCGCACTTGCGTAAGACGATATGCCAAACGATGCGCCAAGTAAATCGGCAATGGCATCAGCGTATCGGTCTCATCGCACGCATAGCCGAACATCACGCCCTGATCGCCGGCACCTTGCGCTTCGTAGCGCTGCTCGCGAGATGCCTGTGATTCCGCCTCGCCGCTCAAACGGGCCACACCCTGATTGATTTCGGAGCTCTGCTCGGTCAACGACACGGTCACGCCGCAGGAATCGGCATCAAGGCCGATACGGGAACTGGTATAGCCGATATTACGCACCACGGAACGCACGATGTTCTGAATGTCGGAATACCCTTCGCTCGTCACCTCTCCGAAAACGAAGAACTGGCCGACGGTGGCGCATGTTTCCACAGCCACATGAGACTGCGGATCCTGGGCAAGCATATCATCCAGAATCGCGTCGGAAATTTGATCGCAGACCTTGTCTGGATGCCCCTCCGTTACCGACTCAGCGGAAATCAATTTCAATTCAGCCATCTGGCTGCTCCTTTCACGAACGCCCCACACGTTCGTCCCTTCTGGTTGCTATGAAAAACGCCCCGTCCTTCGCATACGCAATCAATAGTTTCATTGTGGACTATTCAAAGCGCACCGTTCAGGTATCGGGGCGAATGAAAATTCAAGATTCGGCTCTTGTTTCAAGAGCCGTCGCGTCAGTTGCCTTCGGTCAGATCGTCTTCGCCGAGGGTCTCCTCAAGCAGACCGTCGTTGATTTCACGGAAGGCGATGGATAGCGGCTTCTCCTGATTCTGATACTCCACCAGCGGGCCGACGTTCTGCAGCAGGCCCTCGTTAAGCTGGGTGAAATAGGAATTGATCTGACGGGCACGCTTGGCTGCGAAAATAGCCAGTGCGTACTTGGAGTCAGCATGCTCCATCAAATCATCGATCGGCGGTTCCGCAAGACCGGTCGGGGTTGGCTGAGTGCCGAATGCCATATTGATTATCTCCCAATCATCAGATAAGCCAAAAGCTTCTTTTCCAAAGTCTTAAGTATAGGGCCGCCACTGGACCTGATTCAAGCCCTTTCTCTCAAGTTTTCGGCAAGCGCAAGCATCTTCGGCAATGCTCGCGAATGTAACGCTTCTGGGAATTCCACATAGTGACTCTTGACAAAACCGTGTCCCGCTTAACCACCACAATAGAAAACATGGAAATGCGATCTGCAAAACTGATGAATGGACGAGTATTCGCGGGCGCACGCGCCCTCTATCGTGCCGCTGGCGTGGACGGTAAGGATTTCGGCAAACCGATTATCGCCATTGCCAATTCCTTCGATGAGTTCCTGCCCGGCCACGTGCATCTGAACAAGGTTGGTCGACTGATCTCCGAGGCCATCAAGGAGGCCGGCGGCATCCCACGTGAGTTCAACACGATGGCCGTTGACGACGGCATCGCCATGGGACACACCGGCATGCTGTACTCCCTGCCGAGCCGTGACATCATCGCCGATACTGTGGAATATCAGGTGAACGCGCACTGTGCCGACGCCCTGATCTGCATCCCGAACTGCGACAAGGTCGTGCCGGGCATGCTGATGGCCGCTCTGCGTCTGAACATCCCGACTGTCTTCGTCTCCGGCGGTCCGATGGAGGCCGGCACCACGGTGCTTCCTGACGGAACCGTGAAGAAGAACACCGATCTGATCGACGTGATGTATGCCTCCGCCGACGACAATCTGAACGAAGAGGATCTGCTCGCCTATGAGAAGACCGTCTGCCCGACCTGTGGTTCCTGCGCCGGCATGTTCACCGCGAATTCGATGAACTGCTTGACCGAGGCCATCGGCCTGGCCCTGCCAGGCAATGGCACTATTCTGGCTTCGCACTCCTACCGCAAGGATTTGTTCAAGCGCGCCGCCGAGCAGATCGTCAAGATCGCCAAGCAGTATTACGACGATGATGACGAAACTGTGCTCCCGCGTTCCATCGCCACCAAAGAAGCGTTCGAGAACGCCATGACCATGGATGTGGCCATGGGCGGCTCCACCAACACCGTGCTACACATCCTCGCCATGGCGCAGTCCGCCGACGTGGACTTCACGCTTGACGACATCGAGCGCATCTCCCACACCGTGCCCTGCATCTGCAAGGCTTCGCCGTCCGGCGAATGGGAGATCTCCGACGTGCATCGCGCCGGTGGCATCACTGGCATCCTCGGCGAGCTCGACCGTGCCGGCAAGCTGCACCGCGACGTGCATTCCATCGATTACAAGACGCTTGAGGACAAGCTCAACGACTGGGACATCATGCGTGATACCTGCACCGAGGAAGCCAAGCAGATGTATCTGGCCGCTCCGGGCCACATCGTGTCTCCTGATCCGTGGACGCACACCACTCTGTTCGATTCCCTCGACCGCGACCGTGTGAACGGCGCGATCCACGACATCGATCATCCGGCCGTCACCGAAGGCGGTCTGGCCGTGCTGCGTGGCAACCTCGCCCCTGACGGCTGCGTGGTGAAGACCGCCGGTGTGCCGAAGGAGATTTGGACCTTCCGTGGACCGGCACTGGTCGTCGAATCCCAGGAACAGGCCATCGAGGTCATCCTCAACGACACCCTGAAGCCCGGTATGGCGCTGGTCATCCGTTACGAGGGCCCGAAGGGCGGCCCTGGCATGCAGGAGATGCTGTACCCAACGTCGTTCGTCAAGGGCAAGGGTATCGGCAAGCAGGTCGCCATGCTGACCGACGGCCGCTACTCCGGTGGCTCCTCCGGTCTGGCCATCGGCCATATCGCTCCCGAGGCGGCGAACAAGGGCCCGATCGCCTTGATCAAGAACGGCGACATCATTAACATTGATATCCCGAACCGTACGGTGAACGTCGAGCTTTCCGACGAAGAGCTGGCCCAGCGCCGCACCGAACTCGAAGCCGGCGACGGCTATGTGGCGCACCGCGACCGCAAGGTCTCCCAGGCGCTGAAGGCCTACGCGGCCTTCGCCCGTTCCGCAGATAAGGGTGCCACGCGCGATCCGGAGCTGATCAACAAGCTTTCCGGTCTCGCCTGAGTTTCAACGAATCTCAAATAATACATAATGAGGATTGCGTAGTTTACTTACTGCGCAATCCTCATTTTTTTTTAAAAAAAAACATGCGCCCGATATATTCGAACGCATGTTGCAGTCTTTAATTATTATGATTACAGATTGAATTCCGCTGCAATAAGATTCCACAGTTCGTTTGCAGCATCATCGACAACATTATTGACGATGACTTTGTCGAATTCAGGTTCAGCGGCAAGCTCGATTTTCGCGGTTTCCAAACGTTTCGCCTGCTGTTCCGGGGTTTCGGTACCACGCCCGACAAGACGACGTTCCAATTCCTCGAATGACGGCGGCGCGATGAACACGGTCACCACATCAAGACCCAGCTCCCCCGCGCGCTGCTTGACGCTACGGGCACCTTGGATGTCGATTTCTAGAATGACGGGAATATTCTGTTCAAGATGTTCCACGACTGGTTTCACGGGCGTGCCGTAGTGGGCAAGACCGAAGACGTCAGCGGTTTCCAAAAACTCACCGGCATCTTCTTTGGCGAGAAACTCCTGTTCGGTCATGAAGAAATAATTGACGCCATCCACTTCGCCTGGACGTGGTTTACGGGTCGTTGCGGATACCGACAGCCAAATCTGCGGATGCTGCTCACGCACGCGTCCCAAAACGGTGCCCTTGCCAACACCGGCGGGACCACAAAGCACAATCAAACGTCCATGACGAGAGTCAGTCATTACATCCTCATTTTTCATAACAATCAACAGAACATGGAATATGGAACTTCAGCACCGGATTTGAGAACGCGCGATTACTCTTCGTCGTCGTCTAAAACCTCATCATCGATTTCGTTCTGCGCTTCAATAAGCGCCTGACGAATATCGAGCGCCACGGATTCCGTGGCCGCACTCAGAGCGGCAATATCCGGGCCGTGTGCGGCGATAAAACGAGATACAGTGACAAGCACATTGCCCTTGGTGCCTTTGAATACCGTCTTGAGGTCGCGGGTTTCAGCACCCTGCCATCCGTAGCCCGGAGACAGAATAGGACCAGTGAACTTGGCTGGATCGACACCGGAATCATTGATCCACTGACCGATGGTGGCACCGATGATCAAGCCTACGGAACCCATACCGTCATTGCCCTTGTTGAATTTCTGCGCTGTGCTGGCGATGCCGTAGGCCACGGTTCTGCCCTTGTATTCGCCCGCCTGACGAATGGCCGTCTGCAGGCTGGCACCCTCTTGATTCGAAGTCAACGATGCGATGAACACGCCTCGACCGTTGTTGAGCGCGTCGTTGATCACGCCACCCAAAGAACGTGCGCCGTAGTACGGCAACAAGGTGATGGCATCAGCCAGCAGAGGAGATCCCGGCTTGAAATAGGCGTCGGCGAATGCGGACACTGTAGTCGGCAGACCGCCGTGCAGGCAGTCGACAATGGTGATGATTCCCATCTGACGGGCCGCATACAGTACCCGTTCGAGCGCCGCGATGCCTTTCGAACCGTAACGCTCGAACATGGAGAACTGGAATTTGACGGCCGCCGCTCTCCCATTGGCTGCCTGCAACATGCGCATGGAGTACAGTTCCGCGCCTAAGGCGTCCACATTGTAGCCCCAGTCGGTAAGGAGTTGCCGATGCGGGTCGATGCCCACACACAGCGGACCATATTTGGCCATGGAATTGCTCAGACGCAGACCGAAATCCGAACGCTGGGCACTCATCTCTTCACTACTGAGGCTACTTACCATTACTCACGGCTTTCCAACTCGAACAGCTGCTGGGAATGATCCTGAATGCTCATGATCTGATAATCATTATTGCGCACAGCCTCGATGGCCATCAACACGGCGGAGAATTCCGTCATGGTGGTGAACTGAGGCAGATCCGCAGCAATGGCCGCCGAACGGATGGCATAGCCGTCGGAACGGGAGCCACGGGAGTTCGGCGTGTTGAGAATCAGATCGATGGCACCTTCTTCGATCAACTGTACGACATTCTTGCCGACGCTGCCTTCCGCATGGTAGGTGGTGATTGGATCATCCGGATCGGAATCCATACGAACGCTGATCTTATCAACGATCTTGGAGTCGATGCCATAGCGACGCAACACGGATGCGGTACCCTCGGTAGCCCAAATGTTGAAGCCAAGCTCCACCAAGCGTGCGGCGAACAACGGCAGCTGACGCTTGTCGGTGTCGTTCACGGAAATGAACACGTTGCCGCTTGTCGGCAAGCCACCGTCATAAGCGGCCAGCTGGCTCTTGGCGAACGCATGCGGGAAGTCACGGTCAAAGCCCATGACCTCGCCGGTGGAACGCATCTCCGGCCCAAGCAACACGTCGACGGTCTTGCCGAGCGGCGTGCGGAAACGCTTGAACGGAAGCACGGATTCCTTAACGGCAACCTGCTGACCGCGGCGAATATCACCGCCATCGCCGTGAGGCAACAGCAAGTCGTTGTCACGCTGCTGCTGAATGGTTTCGCCAGCCATGATGCGGGCCGCTGCCTTGGCCAGTGCCACGCCGGTCGCCTTGGAAGCGAACGGTACGGTACGGGAGGCACGCGGATTCGCCTCGATGACGTACAGCGTGTTGGCCATGAAAGCGTATTGCACGTTGATCAGGCCCTGCACGCCACAGCCCTTGGCGATGGCATAGGTGCCCTCGCGCAGACGACGAATCTGATCATCGGAAAGGGTGCTCGGAGGCAAGGTGCATGCGGCGTCGCCGGAGTGCACACCGGCTTCCTCAACATGCTCCATAATGCCGCCGATATACAGCTCCTCGCCGTCGAACAGGGCATCAACGTCGATTTCCACGGCGTCCTGCAGGAACTTGTCAATCAGCAGCGGAGAAGGCAGACGGCCAGAAACCACGGTATCGGCCTGGGCTTCCTTCAATGCGCGATCCACGTACTTGCGTAACTGGGCATCGTCGTACACGATTTCCATGCCACGACCACCAAGCACGTAGCTCGGGCGCACCAGCACTGGGTAACCGATGTTGTGTGCCGCTTCACGGGCTTCATCAAGGCTCAGAGCGGTACCGTAGCGAGGCGCGTTCATCTCGGCCTTCTTCAGCACTTCGCCGAAGAGCTCACGGTTTTCAGCCAGATCGATGGATTCAGGCGTGGTGCCGAGAATCGGCACGCCAGCAGCCTTCAGGCGAGCTGCCAGAGACAACGGGGTCTGGCCACCAAGCTGAACGATAACGCCCTTGACAGGGCCCATCTTCTTTTCGGCCTCGTAGATTTCGAGCACGTCTTCGAAGGTGAGCGGTTCGAAGTACAGGCGATCGGACATGTCGTAATCGGTTGACACAGTTTCCGGGTTGCAGTTGACCATGATGGTGTCATAGTCCTTGCCCAGTTCCTGCACGGCATGCACGCAGGTATAGTCGAACTCGATGCCCTGACCGATACGATTCGGACCGGAGCCGAGAATAATCACAGCTTCGCGCTCACGCGGGCGCAGTTCGCTTTCGTCCGCATAGCAGGAGTAGTAGTACGGAGTCACCGCGTCGAACTCGGCAGCGCAAGTATCGACCGTCTTGAAGACCGGGCGAAGATCATACGACCAACGCAGCTCGCGGATCGTGTTTTCGCCTTCGTCTCCCAAGCGACGCAGGTGGGCGACCTGCAGATCGGAAAGACCAGCCAGCTTCGCCTTCTTCAGCAGCTTGCGGCTAAGCTTCTCCGCTCCCTTGATTTCAAGAGCTGTCTCATTGATGAGTGCGAACTGGCGAATGAACCATGGGTCGATCTTGGTGGCGTCGAAGATCTGCTGTTCGGTGGCACCTCCCCACAGGGCGCGCTGGATTTGCAGATAACGATGCTCGGTCGGCACCTTGATGGCATCCAGCAGCTCATCGACTTCCTGTGCGGAAGGCTTGTCGCCATCCCAGTTGAAGCCCATGTGGCGCTTGTCGATGGAGCGCATAGCCTTGCCGAGGGATTCCTGGAAGTTGCCTGCCAGCGCCATGGCCTCGCCCACGGACTTCATGGAAGTGGTCAGCGTCGGATCGGCACCCGGGAACTTTTCGAAGGCGAAACGCGGGACTTTGGTGACCACGTAGTCGATGGTCGGCTCGAAGCTGGCCGGAGTGGACTGCGTGATATCGTTTTGGATTTCGTCGAGCGTGTAGCCAAGAGCCAGCTTGGTGGCGATCTTCGCGATCGGGAAGCCGGTTGCCTTGGACGCCAGAGCGGAGGAACGGGACACACGCGGGTTCATTTCGATGACGATGATGCGTCCAGTGTTCGGGTTGATGGCGAACTGGATGTTGCAGCCGCCAGTATCGACGCCCACGCCACGAATGATGGCGATGCCGATATCACGAAGCTTCTGATACTCGCGATCGGTCAGAGTGAACACAGGCGCCACGGTAATGGAATCGCCGGTGTGCACACCGACAGGATCCACGTTCTCAATCGGGCAGACGACCACGACGTTGTCTTTCCTGTCGCGCATCAGCTCGAGTTCATATTCCTTCCAGCCTTCGATGCCTTCTTCGATCAGCACCTCGTCGGTCGGGGAATAATGGATGCCTGCGCCTGCGATGCGGTGCAGTTCCTCTTCATCGTGCGCGATGCCGGAACCAAGACCACCCATGGTGAAGCTCGGTCGCACAACCAGCGGATAGCCGAACTTCTCAGCGATCTTATCGACCTCTTCGAGGGAATGGGCAATATCAGAACGTGCGGATTCGGCGCCAGCCTCCTCAACGACCTTCTTGAAGAGTTCACGATCCTCACCACGGTCGATGGCTTCAAGGGAAGCGCCAATCAGCTCGACGTTGTACTTCTTGAGCACGCCGGCCTCGCCCAGTGCCATGGCTGCGTTCAGTGCGGTCTGACCACCTAGGGTCGGCAGCAGGGCGTCAGGACGTTCCTTGGCGATGATCTGCTCGAGGATCGGCGTAGAGATCGGCTCGATATAGGTGGCATCCGCCATTTCCGGATCGGTCATGATGGTGGCCGGGTTGGAGTTGACGAGAATGACTCGGATGCCTTCCTCGCGAAGCACGCGGCAGGCCTGGGTGCCCGAGTAATCGAATTCTGCGGCCTGGCCGATCACAATCGGACCGGAGCCGATGACCATCACGGACTTGATGTCTGTGCGCTTAGGCATTGCGGGTTCCCTCCTTGGCGGAACGCATGAGATCCACGAAACGATCGAACAGGTATGCGGCATCGTGCGGGCCGGCTGCGGCCTCCGGATGGTACTGCACGGAGAATGCCGGAATATCGACGCACTGCAGGCCTTCAACCACGTTGTCGTTCAGATCGATGTGGCTGACGAACACCTTGCCGTACTTGCCGTTTTCGAACGGTGCGTCAACGGTTTCGCCGATCGGCGCGTCGACAGCGAAACCGTGGTTGTGCGCGGTGATTTCGATTTTGCCGGTGATCATGTCTTTGACCGGCTGGTTGATGCCACGGTGGCCGAACTTCAGCTTGTACGTACCGAAGCCAAGCGCACGTCCGAGCAGCTGGTTGCCGAAGCAGATGCCGAAGAACGGATAACCTGCATCAAGCACCTGACGAAGCAAGTTCACTTCAGGGGCGGCCTGTTCCGGATCTCCCGGACCATTGGAGAAGAAAACACCATCAGGATGGAGAGCTTCAAGCTCGTCGAACGTGATGCTGGAAGGCACCACATGCACACGGCAACCGCGTTCAGCCATACGATGCGGAGTCATGGCCTTGATGCCAAGATCGACCGCGGCGATGGTGAACAGCGGTTCCTTGCCCGCGAATTCACCACACGGTTCGATGGTGTAGGCTTCCTTGGTGCTGACCTCGTCGTAGAGGCTCATCCCCTTCATCTGCGGAGTGGATTTGACCTCGTCGAGCATGGATTCGATGGTACGCAGCTTGCCATTGTCGTCAAGCAGGGCGTCACCGGAGAAAATCGCAGCACGCATCACACCGGCGGAACGCAGGTGACGCACCAGCTTGCGGGTGTCGATACGGCTGATGCCAACAATCTTGTTGGCTTCCAGATCATCATCAAGGCCGCCGTTGGCACGCCAATTACTCACGTTCGGGCTGGGATCGCGCACGACATAGCCGGCAACCCAGATTCGCGTGGATTCCGGATCCTCCCCATTGATTCCCGTGTTCCCAATATGAGGGAACGTCTGTACCACGATCTGACGATCGTAGCTGGGGTCCGTAAGCGTCTCCTGATAACCGGTCATGCCGGTCGCGAAAACGATCTCCCCGCTGGTCGTGCCGATCGCGCCGTAAGGCTCACCCACATACACCTGTCCGTCTTCGAGAACGAGAACGGCATCTTGAGGGTCAAACATCACGGCTTCGGAATCATACTGGTTCACCAAAACCCCCTTATAGTCAAGGTATTCGTACCAAGGATAGCGGCCGGTTAGGACTCGCGACCCGGCCGAATCGCTTAACTTTCAGCTTTATTCAGCTGAAGGTTCGGTCGGTTGCTCATCCACTTGAACGGCATCCGCATCAGCGCTGACAGCGCTGAGCAGACCGTGGATAAATGCCGGTGATTCGTCATCACACAACGTCTTGGCAAGGCCAAGCGCCTCGTCGATGGCCACCATATTCGGAACATCATCATTGAACATGATCTCCCACGCCGCGATACGCAGAATATTGCGATCGACAACGCCCATACGCTTGACCTTCCAACCGGTGGAATGCTCGTCAAGCGTGGAATCGATGGCTGCGATATGTTCCGCAACGCCACGAACGATTTCGATGGCGTATTCAGGCAGCGGAGTCTGGGCGCCGGGCTGCTCAATGCGCTCAGCAAGAAGGGACAGGATGTCCTGTCCCTTCTCATCCGCTTCATACAACGTATTCAGAGCCCTCTTACGAGCGGTGGAACGTGCCATGAAACTTCTTTCGTCCTTACTCTCAGTTCTCGCGGCCGAGGTAGGAGCCGTCGGTGGTGTTCACCTTGACCTTCTCGCCTTCGCCGATGAACAGCGGAACCTGAATTTCGGCACCAGTTTCAACGGTGGCCGGCTTGGTACCGGCGTTGGAACGGTTGCCCTGCAGACCCGGTTCGGTATGGGTAACGGTCAGGATCACGGAAGCCGGCAGTTCGACGGACAGCGGGGTGCCGTCGTGGAAGGACACGACGCAGTCGGTTCCTTCCAGCAGGAACTTGGCCTGATCGCCGACGAGAGTCTTCGGAATGTAAATCTGATCGTAGGTGGTCATATCCATGAACACGAAGTTGTCGCCGTCCTCGTAGGAGTACTGGAGGTTGCGGTTGTCGACGGTTTCGAATTCCATCTTCATGCCGGCATTGAAGGTCTTGTCGACGATCTTGCCCGAGAGGACGTTCTTGATGGTGGTGCGCACGAAAGCAGGGCCCTTGCCCGGCTTGACGTGCTGGAACTTGATGACGGCCCACAGCTGGCCATCGAGGTTCAGGACGGAACCGTTCTTGATGTCATTGGTAGTCTGTGCCAAATTAACTCACCTATTTCTTCGTCTAACAGGGAAAGCTTAAAAAGAGCCTTGCTCATTATGCCACGGTGTGCATACTTTGTCGGTAAGCCTTCCATATATAGGAAAACCTCCCTCGGCGAACATGCCTCGGGAGGTTTTCCTAAAAAACGCTAGTTCAAGCGTGCCTTGATATCAAGCAGAAACTACTCGATGATCTTGGTGACACGGCCCGAGCCGACGGTGTGGCCGCCTTCGCGCACTGCGAAGGTCAGGCCCTCTTCCATAGCGATCGGCTGAATCAGCTCAACGCCGAAGGTAGCGTGATCGCCCGGCTGCACCATCTCAACGCCTTCCGGCAGGGTGATAACGCCGGTGACGTCGGTGGTACGGAAGTAGAACTGCGGACGGTAGTTGGAGAAGAACGGCGAGTGACGGCCGCCTTCGTCCTTGGTCAGCACGTAGACTTCGCCCTCGAACTTGGTGTGCGGAGTCACGGAGCCCGGAGCAGCCAGAACCTGGCCACGCTCGACCTGATCACGGTTGATGCCGCGGAGCAGCAGACCGGTGTTGTCGCCAGCTTCGCACTCGTCCATCTGCTTGTGGAAGGTCTCGATGGAGGTGACGGTGGTGGTCTGGGTCGGACGGATACCAACGATCTCGACGTTGGAGTTGACCGGGAGCTTACCACGCTCGACACGGCCGGTAACCACGGTGCCACGGCCGGAGATGGTGAACACATCTTCGATCGGCATCAGGAACGGCTTGTCCAGATCGTGAGTCGGGGTCGGGATGTACTCGTCGACAGCCTTCATGAGTTCCTTGACGGACTCGACCCACTTCTCGTGATCCGGAGCGTCGTCGTGCAGCGCGCCGTAAGCGGAGGTGTGGATGACCGGGCAATCGCGATCGAAGCCGTTTTCGTCGAGGAGGTCACGGACCTCTTCCTCAACGAGCTCGATGAGCTCTTCGTCGTCGACCATATCGCACTTGTTCAGAGCGACGAGGATACGCGGCACGCCCACCTGACGAGCGAGCAGCACGTGCTCGCGGGTCTGAGCCATCGGGCCGTCGGTGGCGGCCACAACGAGGATAGCGCCATCCATCTGGGCAGCACCGGTGATCATGTTCTTCACGAAGTCGGCGTGGCCCGGGCAGTCGACGTGAGCGTAGTGACGCTCAGCGGTCTGGTACTCGATGTGGGCAATGTTGATGGTGATACCACGCTGCTGCTCTTCCGGAGCGGCGTCGATCTGGTTGAAGTCGTAAGCCGGGTTGATGTCCGGGTACTCTTCGTGCAGGACCTTGGAGATGGCTGCGGTCAGGGTAGTCTTACCGTGATCGACGTGGCCGATGGTACCAATGTTAACGTGCGGCTTAGTACGCTCGTACTTTTCCTTTGCCATGTGTTTTGTCCTCCTGGACGTCTCGTAGTAAGCCTTGAACTCACTTCAAGGCACTTGCTACATTTTACTGGGTTTGACGGGTTTGTGCCACTTTGGAGCCCGAACCCAGTCAGCGCTACAGAATACTAGCGCTGACTGGAGACAGTTTCCACTTAAGCGGCAGCGCGTGTCACTCGCCGCGCTGGGCCTTGATGATCTCCTCGGAGACGTTCTTCGGAACCTCAGCGTAGGAGTCCATCTGCATGGTGAACATTGCGCGGCCCTGGGTCTTGGAGCGAAGGTCGCCGATGTAGCCGAACATTTCGGACAGCGGAACCTTGGCATCAATGACCTTGACACCGGTGGAGTCGGTCATGGACTGGATGGAACCACGACGGGCGTTGATATCGCCCATCACGTCGCCCATGTACTCTTCCGGAGTACGCACTTCCACGGCCATAATCGGCTCGAGGATGACCGGCTTGGCCTTCGGAGCAGCTTCCTTGAAGCACATGGAACCTGCGATCTTGAAGGCCATTTCGGAGGAATCGACGTCGTGGACCTGGCCGTCGGTGACGGTAGCCTTGACGCCAACCACCGGGAAGCCGGCGAGAACGCCGGATTCCATGGCTTCCTGCACACCAGCATCGATGGAAGGAATGAATTCCTTGGTGATGTGGCCGCCGGTGACCTCGTTGACGAACTCGTAGGTCTCGCCCTCTTCGGTGTTAAGCGGCTCGAAGTTCATCAAGACCTTTGCGAACTGGCCGGAACCACCGGTCTGCTTCTTGTGCGTGTATTCCTGGTTCATGACGGCCTTGCGGATCGTCTCACGGTATGCAACCTGCGGGTTACCCACGTTGCACTCCACCTTGAATTCACGACGCATACGGTCGACGATGATGTCGAGCTGCAGCTCGCCCATGCCGGAGATCAGAGTCTGGCCGGACTCTTCGTCGGTCTTCACCTGGAAGGTCGGATCTTCGTCGGACAGCTTCGCCAGAGCGATGCTCATCTTCTCCTGATCGGCCTTGGTCTTCGGCTCCACGGCCACCTCGATCACCGGATCCGGGAAGGTCATGGATTCGAGGGAGATAGGCGCCTTTTCGTCGCACAGGGTGTCACCGGTGGTGATGTTCTTCAGGCCCACGAAGGTGTAGATATTGCCGGCTTCGGCGGCATCGACCGGGTTCTCCTTGTCGGCGTGCATCTGGAAGATCTTGCCGACGCGCTCCTTCTTGCCCTTGGTGGAGTCAAGCACGGTGTCGCCCGGGGTGACGGCGCCGGAGTAGACACGCACGAACACGAGCTTGCCGTAGAACGGGTGGGTAGAGATCTTGAAGACCAGGGCAGAGAACGGATCATCGGTGGTCGGCTTGCGATCGATCTCGATGGATTCGTCCTTAGGATCGAAACCGACGATGGACGGAACATCCTCCGGGCTCGGCAGGTAGTCGACGACGGCGTCCAGCATCGGCTGAACACCCTTGTCCTTGAAGGCGGAGCCGCAGAGCACCGGGTAGGCTTCACGGTTAATGGTGAGCTTACGGATGCCGCTACGGATCTCGTCCTCAGTCAGTTCGCCGGACTCGAGATACTTCTCAAGCAGCTCTTCGTCGGACTCAGCGACCTGGTCGAGCAGCTCTGCACGATACTGCTCGGCCTTGTCCTGCAGGTCGGCCGGGATGTCGGTAGTGTCGTAGTGAGCGCCCATGTCGCCGGAAACGTCGTTCCAGACGTAAGCCTTCATACGAATCAGATCGACAACGCCGGCGAAGTCGTTCTCAGCGCCGATCGGCAGCTGCACGACAAGCGGGGTCGCGCCCAGCTTGGTCTTGATGGTGTCGACGGAGTAGTAGAAGTCAGCGCCGAGCTTATCCATCTTGTTGATGAAGCAGATACGCGGAACGCCGTACTTGTCAGCCTGACGCCACACGGTCTCGGACTGCGGCTCCACACCTTCCTTGCCGTCGAACACGGCAACGGCACCATCGAGCACGCGCAGGGAGCGCTCCACCTCGGCCGTGAAGTCCACGTGGCCCGGGGTATCGATGATGTTGATCTGGAACTTCTGCTTCTCGTCATGGGTCTGACGGTTCCAGAAGCAGGTGGTTGCAGCGGACTGGATGGTGATGCCGCGTTCCTGCTCCTGAGCCATGAAGTCCATCGTCGAGGCACCGTCATGGGTCTCGCCGATCTTGTAGTTCTTGCCGGTGTAGTACAGGATACGTTCGGTGGTAGTGGTCTTACCGGCATCGATGTGAGCCATGATGCCGATGTTACGGATCTGGTTGAGATCATTGAGCACGTCTAGTGCCATGAGTGTTCCTTAACTCTCGTTCTCGACTAATTACCAGCGGTAATGAGCGAAGGCCTTGTTGGCCTCTGCCATCTTATGAGTATCCTCGCGACGCTTGACAGAAGCACCAAGGCCATTGGAGGCATCGAGGATTTCGTTGGCCAGACGCTCAGCCATGGTCTTCTCACGACGGGCGCGGGAGAAGTCGGTCAGCCAGCGCAGGGACAGGGTGTTCGCACGAGCCGGCTTCACTTCGACCGGAACCTGGTAGGTAGCGCCACCGACGCGGCGGGAGCGAACCTCGAGGGACGGACGGATGTTGTCGAGAGCGCGCTTAAGCACTGCCACCGGTTCCTGATCGGTCTTTTCCTTGACCATATCGAGAGCGGAGTAGACGATGTCTTCGGCGATCGACTTCTTGCCGTCGAGCAGAATCTTGTTGATGAGCTGTGCCACAACAGTGGAACCGTAAATCGGATCCGGCAGCAGCTGATGCTTCTTGGAAGGTCCTTTACGTGACATATCTCTTACTTCGCCTTCTTTGCTCCGTACAGGGAACGACCCTGCTTGCGATCCTTCACACCCTGGGTATCGAGGGCGCCACGAACGATGTGGTAACGAACACCCGGCAGATCCTTGACACGGCCGCCGCGCACGAGCACAATGGAGTGCTCCTGCAGGTTGTGGCCTTCGCCCGGGATGTAAGCGGTGACTTCCACACCGGAGCTCAGGCGCACACGAGCGACCTTACGCAGTGCCGAGTTCGGCTTCTTCGGGGTGGTGGTGTAAACACGGGTGCACACGCCGCGGCGCAGCGGGCTTCCCTTCAGTGCCAAAGTCTTGGACTTCTTCGGCTTTGCCTGACGTCCCTTACGGACGAGCTGTTCAATAGTAGGCAACTTGAATTCTCCGATTCAGTGGTTTCTCTTGCTTTTGTGTGACCGCCGCACTGCACCCACACTCCACGCATCTGAATCGTGAAGATAGCCACAGTCCACCGGCCCGATGGCCCATCCCTCTCTCACCGTCGCATTGCTGCGCGTGATGCAATCGAGTTCCGGGATATCCCAACCCGCACGCCTGTCACATAAGGCATGCCGTTGGCACACACGAATTATCAGTATACGGATTCCCAAGACATTCCAACATGCCGTGTCGCAAATCGCAAAAGGAATGGCCCCGGATCCTTTCGAATCCGGGGCCATCCACTCGGGAAGGAGGTTCCCACTTCTTTGCTACGCGCTACCTTACGCGCACTCTTCAGTCTCGTTGTCTGTTTTGCATTTGCGGCCCGGCGCCTACGCCGTACTACCCCATTGCCGCCGTCTCGAATCGCTATTGTTCAGTTATATCTTAAAGGCGTTGCGCATGAACCTCTCGGCCATAGGCGCTTCGTTGCGACCTGACGAATTCTCGACTGATCCACAACTCCGGCCTTCAATTACAGTATACCCCAAAACGAACAAAAAACACGGGTGAAGACGCCCTTAAATCCCAATAATTTCAATCATTTTGCCTACATCAGCATAAAGCAACAAAACATCACAATGACACGTTTGCACCACTCAAAACAAAACATTCCCTGAATCATTTTGAAAGATTCAGGGAATGCGCAATATGACGACGGAATCTACTGACGAATGTCAGCTGTTAGCTGTTTCGGCAGCGTCTTCGCGGGCCTTCGCAGCCGAGCCCTTCTCGCCATTGTCGGAATCAGGATGGATCTGATGCCTGTCATCATGCTCACGCCACCAGCTGGACAGCACGGAACCGGAAATGTTGTGCCAAACGCTGAAGAACGTGGACGGCACCGCGGCCAACGGATTGGAAGCGAACGACGTCAGCGCCAAAGTCGCTCCCAAAGCGGAATCCTGCATGCCGACCTCGAAGGTGATGGCTTTCTGCTGTGCATAACGGAAGCCCTTCGGATATACCTTGTACATAAGTTTGGAGAAACCGAAGCCCAACGCGTATCCGCACAGGTTGTGCAGAATGACCACCGGGATGGCAAGCAGCGAGGAAGCCACGAACAGCTTCGGACCATTGGCTGCGACGACCACGCCGATGATAAGCAGGATGGCCACCTGGGACACGATCGGCAGAGCGACCGTAATCTTCTCGATCTTCTCGCCGAAAATAGCATGGCAGATCACGCCAAGAGCGATCGGGAACAGCACCACCTTGACCGCATTGAGGAACAGGGATTCCACCGGAACCGACACATACTGGGAAGCCAGCCACTGCATCAACAGCGGAATCATGAACGGCGCGCACAGCGTGGACAAAATGCCGATGGACACGTCCAGCGCCACATCGCCACGGCTCAGATAGCTCATCACGTTGGACGAGGTTCCGGACGGGCAGCAGCCGACCAGAATCACACCGACGGCGAGCGCACCATCAAGACGGAAAATCCAGCACAGCAGCACAGCCACCAACGGCATGATGACGAAGTGGGCCACGGTACCGACGATGACCATCAGAGGCTGGGTGAGAATGCGCTTGAAATCGTCAAGGGTCAAAGTAAGACCCATGCCGAACAGCACGATACCCAGGAAATAACCGGTATAGGATTTGCCCCACAAGCTTGCCTGCGGCACGAAATAGTTGAACACGGCCCACACAATCACAATCGCGGTGAACCACTTGGTGAGCCAATCACCAAACGCTTTGACCTTCTGCATGAATCTCTCTTCCTTCACACTTTCACAGCTTTTCGGCCGATGATCCGCATACGCCGAAAACACTCCGAGACGGCCCACACCGCCATCACAGCACACCCTTACGCATGCAGCGACTACAAGGTACGCGTGAGTTTCGGATTTGTGTAATATGCCGTTCACATAATGAACAGTCCACAGCGCAAGCCGACGGTAGGCACACGCAACACGCCGATGTAGACATAGCTGGAAAATCGTGTATAGTTTTCATCTGTTGCGCTTCTGTATGAAGCGAAAACATGGTGGCTATAGCTCAGTTGGTAGAGCATCTGATTGTGGTTCAGAAGGTCGCGCGTTCGAGCCGCGTTAGCCACCCCGGTAGAGACCTCGGAAGAAATTCCGAGGTTTTTTGCTATCCGGACGGCTTGAATACAGCAAACAGCCGGTCGCAAGTCATCAGCATAAGTCAGATACAAGGAGCGCATCATGCTGTCTTTTGAAAACGACTATTCCTGTACGGCAACACCGGAAATCATCGAACGCATCGAACAGATCGCGCAGAACCAATATCCGGGTTACGGCAATGACAGCATCTGCGAAAGCGCGAAAACCAAGATTCGCGAAGCATGCTCCTGCCCCGATGCTCAGATCTTCTTCCTGGTAGGTGGCACGCAAACCAATCAGACCATTATCGACTCCATCACACCGCAGTACGCCGGCGTGGTCGCGGCAAACACCGGCCACGTGAACGTGCATGAGGCGGGCGCCATCGAATTCACCGGCCACAAAGTGCTGACGCTCCCCCACCATGACGGCAAGATCGATGCGAACGAGCTCGATGAATATTGCGCCACGTTCTATGCGGACGGCAACTACACGCATATGGTATTCCCCGGATGCGTGTACATTTCACAATCCACTGAATATGGCACGCTCTACACGCTCGACGAACTCGAAGCGATCCGCAGGATCTGCACGAAGTACGACATGCCATTGTTCATCGACGGCGCGCGACTCGGCTACGCGCTGACCGCAACCGGCAACGATGTGACGCTTGAAGACATCGCGCGCATCGCAGACGTGTTCTACATCGGCGGCACCAAGGTGGGTGCCATGTTCGGCGAAGCAGTGGTGTTCACGCACGGCAACATGCCGAAGAACTTCGTGACGCTCGTCAAGCAGCATGGAGCTTTGCTCGCCAAGGGATGGTTGCTGGGCGTGCAATTCGACACGCTGTTCACCGACAACTTGTACTGCAGAATCGCCCGCCGCGCCAACGATGCTGCCGACCGCATTCGCGATGTGCTCGTGAAACGCGGCTATACGCTCACTTTCAACGCGCCGACCAACCAGATCTTCATCACGCTCGACAACGAAACTTCCGAACGTTTGCAGAGCAGCGTGCGCCTCGGCTTCATGGAAAAGGCCGACGGCACGCACACGGTGATGCGTATCTGCACCAGTTGGGCCACCACCGACGAGCAGGTTGAGCAGCTGATCGCACTGCTGTAACGCATCGCCGATGGGAATAGGCGCAGAATAATTATTAAAAACGAACAATAAAAAGGCGCAGGACTTTCATCCCGCGCCTTTTTATTAACACAATAGCCATTAATCGCGTTCGCGGTTTTATTTACGCCGCGTATTACGCATATTACGCATTGCTTTATTTGCCGATATTGTCAGAGATTGCCTCACGTTCCATCGCAATGAACTTATGCACGGACGCCTCCACTGAATAATGTTCTTTGGTATGTTTGGCGTAGATTTCACCCCATTTCGACAATTCGTCGGGGTGGTCGATCCACCAATCGATACGTCCCGCCAACGCTTCCACATCGTCAACGGGGAACAGCGACTCATCCCGCAACGCAAACTGGCCTGCCGCACTCAACGGCGATGAGGCGATCACAGGAACCAAGCCGGCAGCCATACCCTCAATCACACTCACCGACTCAAGATCGGCAATCGAAGGATGCACCAGCAGATCGCCGGAACGCAGCAAAGCCGGCATTTCTGCGTTCTTATGAAATCCAATCGACGCCGGCCTGGAAAGCAAGCGTGACGCAAGTCGCTGCAATTTCTTTTTCAGAGGACCAGTGCCGGCAATCGTCAATTCGATATCTTGCGCATGCCTGCAACGTGCGATTGCCTGAATCAACGCAACATGATTCTTTTCGTTCGTCAATCGTCCGGAAGCGACGATATGGAACGGAATCGGCGCGGACTTCCCTGCATCGCACTGCGTTTTCGGAGTGAATCGCGCTTCGTATCCGTTGGAAATCACATGCAGTTTCGCTTTGTATCCGTGGGAACGCAGCAGACTTGCGCCAAGTTCGGTGGGCACATGCACATGATCGATTTTGCGATACAGCCACAGATTGAACAGCCAATAGATAAACGGGTCGATACCCGGAATATATTTCAGCGGTCCCGCCGAATACGTGATGTTCTCCGGCTGCACATGATAGCCCGCAGTAACCGCGATTCCCATCTGTTTGGCGACTTTGCAAGCATGCTGGCCAAAACGGAACGGGGTATAGATATGCACCACGTCCACTCCTTGAAACGCGGTTCTGAACAGTGTGTCGCTCGGTTCGGCGAACTGCATCTGTTGCTTCTTCGCCACCCAACTGACCAGAGGCACATGGTTGACTCGCGCCGGGTATTCAGGCGCACCAACGCCTACGAGCCTGACCGTATGGCCTTGCCGTTTCAATTCCTCCGCCCATTGCAATGCCGAATTCGAAGTGCCATTGCCTCGATTTCCCGACGTATCGACCACCATGGCGATGGTCAGGGGGCGTTGCGTTTCTTCCTGTTCCGTCTCAGACATGCACTCCATCCTACGCCAATGGCACAATGGAAGACATGACTGCAAAGAATCATGCCTTAGGCACTCCGCTTGGTAAGCATCCGACTCGTGTTCTATTCCTTGGCTCCGGCGAGCTAGGCAAGGAAGTCGCTATTGAACTCATGAGGCTTGGCGCATGGGTATGTGCGGCCGATTCCTATGAGGGCGCTCCGGCACAACAGGTGGCACACGAATACCGTGTGCTCGACATGGCCAATGCCGAACAGTTGCGAGCATTGTTCGACGAAATTAAGCCAGACATCATTGTGCCGGAAGTCGAAGCGATCGCCACCAGCGAACTGGCCGCCGCGGCCGAACGTGGCGCCCAAGTGGTACCCAGCGCCGAAATCGCATCCATTTGCATGGATCGTGAACGTTTGCGCGTGCTTGCGCATGAGGAATTGGGACTGCCTACCACCCCGTACCGCTTCGCAGGCTCGCTGGAAGAGCTTCGCGCTGGGGCAGAAACGGTTGGCTACCCGTGCGTGGTCAAGCCGATTATGAGTTCTTCCGGTCATGGCCAGTCCGTGGTTCGTTCCGCCGAAGCGATTGACGCAGCTTGGGTTGAGGCACAGGAAGGTCGTCGCGCGCACGACGAAGGTGACGTTTCCCGAGTGATTGTAGAAGCGTTGGCTCCATTGGATTACGAATTGACCGTACTGACCGTCAGTTCCAGCAGCGGCATCGTAACATGCGATCCGATCGGGCAACGTCAGGAAAGCGGCGATTATCGCGAATCCTGGCAGCCCGCTTCCTTCACACAGGATGTGCTTGCGCAGGCACAACGCATCGCGCGCACCGCAGTGGAAGGTCTGGTGGCGAAGGCCAAGGCTTCCGGCGAACATGGCTGGGGCGTGTTCGGCGTGGAATTGTTCGTATTGACCGACGGTTCCGTGCTGTTCAATGAGGTCTCCCCACGTCCACATGACACTGGCATGGTCACGATGGCGTCGCAACGATTAAGCGAATTCGCGTTGCACGCGCGTGCGATTCTCGGTTTGCCGATTACGCAGGAACATGTCGCCTTGTCTATCCCGGACGGTGCCGTCGCGGCAAGCCATGCGATCGTCATTCAGGGCGATGGTGAGGCCGAATTCCGTAACGTCGCCAACGCTTTGTCTCAGCCGGGCACTGACCTGCGTATTTTCGCGAAGCCGGAAGTGCACGGTCATCGTCGCATGGCGGTCGCGCTGGCCATCGGAACAGATGAGGCCGACGCGCGTGCTAAAGCCGAGAATGTGTCCGAATCGCTCGAAATCTACATCGCCTGACGCACTATTGCCGGATACTGACGGAAGACTGCCGGAACGCGCCCAAAAACCATTCGATTGTAGCCTCCCGTTGGTATCTTGTTAACCGTCAAGTTCACCAAACTATCTACCTCCCAAACACCAGGAAAGGCGAGTAATGGAGAAGTTGGAAAAGCTCTACGAGGGCAAAGCCAAGCAACTGTACGCAACTGACGATCCGGAGGTGCTCTGGGTCGAATACAAGAACTCCGCTACCGCAGGTGATGGCGAGAAGAAGGAAGACTTCGCCGGCAAGGGCAGGCTGAATAACCTCATCACCACGCTGATCTTTGATCTGCTCAAGAAGCGCGGTATCGACAGCCATCTGGTGGCTCGCGTAGGCGAAACCTCCCAGCTGGTCAGGAAAGTCACCATGTTCCCGCTCGAGATCGTGCTGCGTAACACCGCCGCTGGCCACTTCTGCTCTCGCTTGGGCGTGGAAGAGGGTATCGAGCTCAAGGAGCCGGTGCTGGAGTACTTCCTGAAGAACGACGATCTGCATGATCCGTTCGTGAACGATGACGATCTGGTGGCACTCGGCGTGTGCACCCGTGAGGATCTGGCTGAGATTGCTCCGCTCGCCCGTCGTATCAATGAGGCCCTGATCGAGATCTTCGCCAAGATTGATGTCAAGCTCGTGGACTTCAAGATCGAAATGGGTCGTACTTCCGACGGCACTCTGCTGCTCGCCGACGAAATCACCCCGGATTCCTGCCGTCTGTGGGATCAGCGTGATCATTCCGGCAAGGTGGAGCATCTCGACAAGGATCTGTTCCGCCGCGATCTGGGCGACATCATCCCGGCCTACGAAGAAATCGAAAGCCGTTTGGCCGAACTCGCCAAGTCAGAAGGCATCGAAGTCGCAGAGTAATGCATTTGCGAGCCCGCATCTGAGGTGGAAACCGGATGCGGGCTTCATTGTTTCAAATCTTCATATTTTCTTAAATTCAGATCCGCTTTTTTGATTTTTAAATACGATTATCAAGCCCCTCTTTCAAGGAGTTGACCATGGTTTTTCGCGTATACGTAGAAAAAAAGTCGGGTTTTGACGTCGAAGCCCAGCAGCTCGCCAACGAGCTCAGGACCATTCTCGGCATCAAGGCTCTGAAGAACGTCCGTCTCGTCAACCGATACGACGTGGAAGGCATCAGCGAAGAGCTGTTCGCTCAGGCCACGCCGACCGTATTCAGCGAACCGCAGGTGGACAACGTTTACGCCGACCTGCCTGATTTCAAATCCGATGCAGTGTTCGCCGTTGAGTATCTGCCCGGCCAGTTCGACCAGCGTGCGGATTCCGCCAGCGAGTGCATTCAGCTGATCTCCCAGGGCGAGCGCCCGACTGTTCGTTCCGCCAAGGTGTATGCACTTGAAGGCGAGCTGGGCGACGACGATATCGCCGCCATCAAGCATTATGTGATCAACCCGGTCGAAGCGCGCGAAGCTTCGCTGGATACCAAGACCACGTTGAAGACGCAGGTGCCGGTACCGGGCAAGGTGGAGGTCATCGAAGGCTTCCGTGCCATGAGCGACGCCGATCTTGAGCAGTTCATCGCCGACCGTGGCCTGGCCATGGATTTGGCTGATCTGCAATTCTGCCGTGCTTACTTCACCGAGGAACAGCGTGATCCAACGATCACGGAAATCAAGGTGATCGACACGTATTGGTCCGATCATTGCCGTCACACCACGTTCGGCACGCAACTTGATGATGTGCAGATTGACGACGCGACCGTGCAGGCCGCGTTCGATAAGTATCTTGAGATGCGTCACGAGCTTGGCCGCGACGAAAAGCCCGTATGCCTTATGGATATGGGCACCATCGGCGCGAAGTGGCTCAAGAAGAACGGCATTCTGAAGAATCTTGACGAATCCGAAGAAATCAACGCCTGCACTGTCAAGGTGAAGGTTGATGTGAATGGCCATGATGAGGATTGGCTGTTCCTGTTCAAGAACGAAACCCACAACCATCCGACGGAAATCGAACCGTTCGGCGGTGCGGCAACCTGCATCGGCGGATGCATCCGCGACCCGCTTTCCGGCCGTTCCTACGTGTATCAGGCCATGCGCGTAACCGGTGCTGCTGATCCGACCGTTCCTGTTTCCGAAACGCTTGAAGGCAAGCTCCCCCAGCGTAAATTGGTCACCACCGCCGCCGCCGGTTATTCCTCGTATGGCAACCAGATCGGTCTTGCCACCGGTCAGGTGGACGAGATCTACCACCCCGGATATGTGGCCAAGCGTATGGAAGTCGGTGCGGTTGTGGCCGCGACTCCGGCAGATCATGTGCGCCGCGAAACCCCCGCTCCGGGCGATAAGATCATTCTGCTCGGCGGCCGTACCGGCCGTGACGGCATTGGTGGTGCCACCGGCTCATCCAAGGCTCACAATGTTGAGTCTCTGGAGCTTGACGGCGCCGAGGTACAGAAGGGCAATGCTCCTGTCGAGCGTAAGTTGCAGCGCCTGTTCCGGCGCGGTGACGCATGCCGTTTGATCAAGCGTTGCAACGATTTCGGTGCTGGCGGCGTTTCCGTTGCTGTTGGTGAGCTCGCTGACGGCCTGTATGTCGATCTCAACAAGGTTTCGAAAAAGTACGAGGGCTTGGACGGCACGGAACTGGCGATTTCCGAATCGCAGGAACGTATGGCCGTGGACGTTGCAGCCGAAGACGTCGACGAGTTCCTCGGCTACGCCAAGGAAGAGAATCTCGAGGCTGAAGTCATCGCGACCGTAACCGAAGATCCGCGCATGACTATGGTGTGGAACGGCGACGCGATCGTTGATCTATCTCGTGAATTCCTCGCTTCCAACGGTGCTCCGAAGCATCAAGTGGCTCACATCGAAGCGCAGCAGGCCTACACCACTCCGTGGGCTTCCGGTTCCCTGTCTGACCGCATGCATGCCATGCTCACCGATCTGAACGTGGCTTCCAACAAGGGTCTTTCCGAGCGTTTCGACTCCACCATCGGCGCAGGCACCGTGCTCATGCCGTTCGGCGGGCGTAAGCAGCTGACCCCGAACATGGCCATGGTCGCCAAGCTGCCTGTGTCCGGCGAGACCACCACCGCCTCCGCGATGGCTTGGGGTTTCAACCCGTACATCATGGAGCAGAACCAGTTTACGGGCGCTTATCTGTCTGTGGTCGAATCCCTCTCGAAGCTGGTGGCCGCCGGTTTCGAACATGAGAAAGCGTATCTGAGCTTCCAGGAATACTTCGAGAAGCTGCGCGATGAGCCGGAGCGTTGGGGCAAGCCGATGGCCGCCGTACTGGGCGCTCTGATGGCTCAGGTGGATCTGGGCGCTGGCGCGATTGGTGGCAAAGACTCCATGTCCGGTACGTTCGAACAGCTGGACGTTCCGCCGACCCTGATCTCCTTCGCCGTGGCAGTGGGCAACATGAAACGTGCCACTTCACCAGAGTTCAAGGGCGCTGGTCACCGTGTAATCCGCATCGCGCCGCGTTATCAGGCCGACGGCCTCACACCGGACAAGGATTCGCTGCTGGAGGTGTTCTCCGCAGTCGAGGAGCTCACCGATTCCGGCGATGCTTTGGCCGTGTCCACGCCGGGCTATGGCGCGACCGCCGAGGCAATCTTCAAGATGACGGTCGGCAACCAGATTGGCGTGAAGCTGGCTGACGGCATTACCGTGGACGACTTGTTTGTTCCAGCCTATGGCTCCTTCATCATCGAGCTTGCGGACAATACGAAGGTTCCGGTCGTGTCCAACCTGGTCGAGATCAGTGAAGTCGGCGAAACCACCGCGGAATACTCCTTCGTGGCCACCGGAGAGACGCTTGATCTGGCCGAACTGCAGGACGCTTGGGAGGGCGGTATCGAATCCGTGTTCCCGTACCGTTCCAAGGGCGACGACAAGGGCAAGACCGTTGAGGCTGTTTCCTTCGAAGCTCCGAAGAAGACCGTCTACACCGGCACCGGTGTCGCCAAGCCGCATGTGATCATTCCTGTGTTCCCCGGAAACAACTGCGAATATGATTCCGCGGCCGCATTCGAACGTGCCGGCGCCGACGTAAACACGTTGATCGTGAACAATCTCACTCCGGCTGCCGTTGCCGAATCCACCCAAGCGTTGGTTGAGGAGATCAAGAAGAGCCAGATCATCATGATTCCTGGCGGCTTCTCCGGCGGTGACGAACCGGATGGTTCCGCTAAGTTCATCACCGCGTTCTTCCGCGCTCCTGCCGTTACCGAAGCGGTGCGTGACCTGTTGAACAACCGTGATGGCCTGATGCTCGGTATCTGCAATGGTTTCCAGGCGCTGATCAAGCTTGGCTTGGTGCCGTACGGCGATATCGTGCCGATGACCGCCGAATGCCCGACGCTGACGTTCAACACCATCGGCCGCCACCAGAGCCGCCTGGTGCACACCCGCGTGGCGTCGAACCTCTCCCCGTGGCTGGCGAAGACCGAGGTTGGCGACATGCACACCATCGCCATCTCCCACGGCGAGGGCCGCTTCGTGGCCTCCGACGACGTGCTCGCCCAGCTCAAGGCCAACGGCCAGATCGCCACGCAGTACGTGGATGAGAGCGGCGTGCCTGGCATGGATCTGGACGTGAACCCGAACGGTTCGCTGCTGGCCATTGAAGGCATCACCAGCCCGGACGGCCGCGTGTTCGGCAAGATGGGCCACTCCGAGCGTTACAGCAACGGCACGTTCGTGAACGTGCCCGGCGAGAAGGATCAGCCGTTGTTTGCAGCCGGCGTGGAGTACTTCACCGCCTGATTCAAAGCATGCGATTCATGATGAACCGCATGCAATACAAAGAAGGTGTGTCCAGAGCATTTGACTCTGGACACACCTTCTTTGTATTGCATGCGCTAGTTTAAACAATGGAGGAACGTCATGTTCGTAGGACGGCTCAATGAACCCAAAACGCTCAACACTGTCAAGACGGATGAACTGGCATCCGCCGCACACGAGCGTCATGAGCCCAATCTGACCGTCGTCTGCGCAAACGACATGTTCAAGGATGTGCGGTGATCGGTTTTCTAGATAAGCCATTAACCTCTGAAAATTGCTAAGTGGCTTATTTATGGCATTCAAAACGCGTTAGCCCGATTATGAGCCGCGGCATTGCAACTCTCGTACTCGGTGTAACGCAGAAAAGATGCCACAAACAAGAGAACAAGCAAATCAAGACCACCGAAATCTGCCACAAACAAGCGCATTAGCCATGACACGTTCCTTCTTGACAGCACAGTGCTCACTACTTATCGGCAAGCTGGACTTGGACCTTGTAGCCGTCCGCTTTGGCGATTGGTGAATACGCTTTCTCCACGATTTGCTTGGCCTGCTTATCGGCTTCCTGCAGAAGCTTGCTCTTGGAAGCCTTATCAGCTGCCGACTTCTTGGCATGCTTCAGCGCGTCGGCAGTATCCGTTACCTCATTGCCATTGAACAACGAGCTCTCCGAGTCAAAGAAGCGCAACGAGTCGGGATCCACCGACACGGATTGCAACGTGGCCTTGGGCAAGGTAATCGAAATCGCACGAGTGTCGTCATGCACCTTGATTCCCGCCTTGGCCAAGTCGACGCCTGCACGAATCTCATAACTGTAGAACATCGTGAACTTCTTCTTGTTCACATGGGCGATGTTCCCCTCGGAGAATTCCTCGAAACCATAATCGTTCTCCTTGGCGGTGGTCAGATCCTGCATCGTCTGCAGCTGACGGGAGACAATCGTGGTGGTGATTTCAGGCTCAGCCTTCTTCGGATTGAAGATTCCCTCCATTTTGCGGTATCCAACGGCCCCTATCCCCATAAACACCGCAATGGCAACGATGAGCACAATCACCTTCGCCTTGGTGCTCATGCTTCCCATCGGGTTCCTCATAGAACTCTTTCTGGAATTCCTAAGCATAATCTTCTCTTTCCTTTGATATTCCCTATGCCGTCCATGAGACAACAACTGCACGCATTGCATTCATATACTGTGTCTACACGTTGGCATGAAAATACTAGCAGATGACCGGCTGGTACGACTCCGATAACTGAACTTTCATATCAGCCGGCGCAACGACAAAAAGCGTCCCCTACTTCACCACGTCGTAGTTACTGACCGATACCTTGACCTGTGCGGCGTTCACATCAGTAACAGCCTCGAACCGAACCTTCTCACCTGCCGCCCATGAACTGGTGTTGGCAAAAGTCTCCTCGACCTTCACACCGTCAGCATCATAGAGCGCCAACAGCAGCGAGACATTGTTGAAATTGATTTTACTGGTGTTCTCGATGACTGCGGAATACGTGTAGTAACCACCATATTCCGCTTCTGTTCTGTCAAATTGAGCCGATGAAACCAGATTATTGATCACCTGATCCGTCTCGTTCTTCTCCTGAACAGAATTGCCGTTACGAACCAGATCGTCAAGGGTGTCTTGGTATTTCGAATCGACCTTAAGCCCATACTTATCCACGAATGTCTTCAGAATTGTGGACCGCTTGTCATATGCTTCGCTCCACGCAGTAGTGTATTCAGCACTGGTACTCGAGTATTTCTTGACTACGGCCAGCTGATCATCCAGCGAATTCAAATAGGCGATGATCTGCTCCTGGAGCTTCGAATCCTTGAACTGACGAGCCTTCAACGGCTTATCATTATCGATCTCAGCCTGAATAATCTGCTGAAGATTCTTTGATTCGCTTGTATCCTTGCCCTGTCCCTTGAGCTTATCGATAAGAGAGGAACGCTTGCTGAAACCCTCCGCGATAATGGACATCGCCTCGTCATCGGCATAGTCTGGCCCCTCGGCCTTCTTCTCGCCGCATGCGGATACACCAGCAATCAATGCAATGCTCAGTATCGCAGCAAAAACCTTCTTCATCATGTTGTCCTCTCTTATAAATCTATAGACCAAGAATCTGTTTCTTCTTGGAATCGAACTCGTCCCTGGTTAAAATCCCCGCGTCAAGCAACTCCTTGAGCTTCTTGACCGCGTCCAACTGTTCACCGACCGACATGGAAGGCACAGCCACGGTCGAAGCCGACTGTTGCGCCGCCATAGGCTGCTCCGCAACTACAGCATTGGCCTGCGCCCCGGTCACAGGATTCACGCCCTGCGCGAAGGCCGCGCCGAACATCATCGCGCCCGCATCACCGAACCCATGTGCCTCAACACCATGCGCAATCTTCTGCTGCGCCGCCACATTCGAAGCATGCTGCGACACATCCTCATACGCCTTCAAATCCATCTTGTTGGCGGAGAACTTCTGTACAAGTTCACGCGAAGCATCCGAAAACTCGATGTTCTCGATACCGATCTTGACGATATTGAACCCGAACCGGGCAGGCCACGTCCCCGCGTTCTGCCCATCATTCGCCACCTTGATAGCAATATCATTCGCCTGCGCTGGCAACTGCGAGATTCTGTACTGCGTTGACAGCGCATTCAGTGCCACCGTGAACGACTGCAGAAACTCAGCCAGAATCTGCGAACGTGCTCGCTGATCATCAAACGAGTAGTAGGTAACGTTCGCCGGAACGAAATTACGGATGAACCGCACCGGGTCACCGATTCGGATGGTAAACGAACCATACGCGAAAATCTCAAGATCCGTCCCATAGAACAGATCGTTATACATGAGCGGGCCTCGCGTGCCAAACTTGATGTCACGAATCTCACGCAGATTTACAAAGGCAATCTGCTCGTAATCGGAGGTGATGCCACCATAGCCAATGCGTTCGCCGATTTGTTTGAAAATCGAATTACCGATGCCATCGCCATTGAAGACGCTATCTTGACCATCATGGTATTCGTAGCCGCCCGGCTGGGAGATGATGTTCTCAATACCGGACTGGCTGAAGATGAACGCCGCCGTATTCTCCGGCACATAGATCTTCGACCCGTTGGTGATGACGCCCTCGGAACCGTGCCCGTTGGAGCCGCGGCCGTTATCGGTGTTCCGCCGTTCGCCGGGAATTAACGCCGTGTGCTCATCGAAATGTCCCGCGGTGATGATGTCTTTCCACTGGTCGCCGAAGGTTCCGCCAATCGCCCCACCTATTGCCTGCAGAATGCCCATGTCATATGCCTTTCGCCTGTTAGCGCGACTATTTCAACGTCTGTGTGGTGTCGCAGTAGCGGCATTGGATCGTCATTCCAGAACGCCCGGAGATAGGCGCCCTACATCCGATGCATTTGACCGTGACCTGTTCTTCTGTGTTTTCCTGCGAATCCATCGTCTTTCCGGTAAACGTTTTGGCGAAAACATCAAGGGTCCCCTTGATGGCCCCCGCCAGCATCTCCACACTGGGTATGGTCTTGCGCAATTCCGCAGCCTGGCTGGACGGAAGTCCTGTGGTGACTTGGCTGATGGCATCCAACCATTGGGCCACCAGTTTCCGACTGGAGTACTTGTCACCGGTCTCAAACACGAATGACACCTCATCCGGGACGAAGAGCAGATCCAATACCGCAAGATCGTTCTTTTCCGCGTATTTCGCCTGCGCGACCCCATCCAGCACCTTAAGCCGGGATAACGGGTACACATCCTCATGCTCCGTCCCTTTACCGAACATCTTTCTGATCTGCCATACATATATCAGGTTCCTATTGGTCAGAGTCAATTCCACACATGCCTGTTCGCGATCATCGCCGCAACGGTGGGCCTGCGCGCAGGTCAGTATCTTCGTTTCATCCGATTGAAGCTGGTATCCGCTCATCGTCCCCCTCTCTTCTCCCCCTTGTTTCCTTTGCGCTGTTTAAAGAACCAGATCGCCGCAATGATAATGATGAGCTCAATCAGGCCGAGAAAACTTTCTCCCCAGATCATGTACGCGATAGCGATGATGACGAATATCACCACGCAGGCGACGATGCCGATAAGCAGCATCTGCTTGTTCTGCTCAAGCTTGGCAGCTTCGCTCTTCTGCGCGACGGCGCGAATACTCAGCTGTGCGTCAACATCTTGGAAGAATTGTTTGACGTGCTGCATGTACTGCGTCTCGTCATCGTTCTCGCTGCTCACCTTGACGAGAGCCCCATTTTCACGGGGAGATACCACAGCCGTAAATGTGCCGCCGTTGTATGCGCTGAACAGCACCGTCATAGTCGTATCGTTCGCACCGGTAAGCATGAATGTCGCACTCGTTGCCAGCATCGTACGAATGGACTGATAAACCATCGATGGCGATGATGAGAAGCTGCCTTGTTGAACTGCCAAAACCATGTATCCGTATACCCTCTCTATTCACACGCAAGAGAGCTCCAGGGCACCGCTAGGATACTCCGGAGCTTCTTGAATCCTTATGCGACGGATGCCAGCTTCTGCGTGATGCGCCCCATTACCTCGAGGTAGTACGCCTCATCGGCAGCGCTCAGCGAATTCTGATCAACCGCATTCAACTTGTTCATGGTGTCGGTGTATTGCTGCATCATCTTCGTGTAGTCCGCGAGCATGCTGATGGAGTCCCCCGATTCCTTGTACTTCTTCATGAATTCGACGTACTGGTCGAAGAACTGCTCGTAGCTGTCCATCGAGGCCTTGAAGTCGGCACTGACCTGCGATGGGTCGGATTGCTGGCTTTGCTGGTTCTGCTGCGACTGCTGTTCCTGTTGCTGCGTATTCTGCGACTGCTGCTGGTTCTGCGATTCCTGAGTCTGCTGACCGTCTGTCGAATCCTGGGCTTTTGAATTATCTTTGGATTTCGGGGCATCCAACGTGATGTCCATGGTGTTTCCATCCTCCTCATCCTCCATGAAGAAGACCGTAATCTCATTGCCCTCAGCATCTTTCGCAGTATAGATATCCGCGGATTTGTCATAGTCAACGGTGAACCCCATTTTCTTCGCATCCTTTACATAGGAATCGAAAGAGGATCGCGTCGCATTACACAACTCAATGGAAACATGGTCCGATGAATCGCTATAAACCTCGCCTTTCTGATTAGCTAACGCCGGCAGCTTCTTGGCGAAGTCCCCATCCGGCCAAGTAATCGACTGGCATGATGTCTCAATTGCAGCCTTATGCTCGGCCTTCGCATGCACGGTGTAAGCGATCATTCTGCCGCCCATGACCACTACGGCAGCCACAGTGACACCGATGGCGACATATGCCCCGATACGGCCTCCGACCTTGCCGTTCTTCCGCGTGAAGATCACCCCCAGAACGGACAACAGTGCAGGTATGAATGCCAATAACGCAATGAGCGGCACGCTGATATCGGAAGCGGTTCCCACCGACGCAAGCAGCATGAACACTGCGGCGGTGATAACAGCGAACACTACGATTTCGATAGTTTTTTACGCTTCTTCGTCTGGGCTTCCTCCACAGGGGGAACCGTCGAAATATAGGTTTGAGAGCTATCAGTCTGATGCTCCTGCAACTGTGCGGTACTCGGCATCTGCCGCGTAGAGTCCTGAAACGAATTCCACTGCGCATAATCGTTCGGATTGAACATCTGCGTCGCTTCGGAATCCGCTTGCCGAGCATCGTGCCCCAACTGCACCGCTGCTTCTTTGGCATCCATCTCTTCTAAACCACCGGCATTCGCCTCAACTGCACCACTCTGCGGTTCAACTTCATCGCCTGATGCCTGCGGCACCTGAGTGTTCGGAATATCCTGCGACTTTGGCTTGTTTTCGTCATCGAACGTCATTGTCGTTTCCTTTCTTGTGGGAGTTCTCACCGCGATGATGTCCGCTCCGTTCCTCGTTGCAATCATCGGGGCGATTCATCTCGGTCGGCATGGTGTTCTTTGCCGCCTCATCGAATATGCGTACGCCGTGCAGAATCGTGTTTGCCAGTTGCGCGAACATGACCTTGCTTCCTTCCTGACGGCGTTCCCTATGAGAAACGACTGACCTTCAGTCATTCCAAGACCATGAATCGGCCTTGTTCCGGAACCCGTCATCAGGGGGCGTGATTTTTTCGCGTGCGGCTTCTCCCTTTCTTTCACAAGACGCGAAAATGCGACGTTGAACCCCACAGCAGATGAGTTCTCTCCTTTTGGTGTCTATCCTCTTTCATCCCTGCTATGGCGTCAATGACGTAACATGTTATAATTCACTCATATTTTGAAGGGGGTTTATACCATGAGTGGTATATCAACACGAAACAGCGCCTGCTGGAGAACACGACTCAAGCAATGCATGGATGAACGAGGTCTCACGCAACTAGATTTCGTACACGCATTGAACCGGCAGTATCTCACGAAATTCCATCAAAAGGACGTCAGCAGATGGCTGAACACCGGCAACCGCACCTCATCGGGCGAAATCGGGTTCCCCAAATATGAGACCATGGCAACCATCGCTGACTTCTTCGGCGTGGATGTCGGCTATCTAACCGGCGAAACGGATGAGAAAACCTATGCCATGAGCCACGCCTGCGCATTCACCGGGCTAAGCAGCAGCTCCATCGCCGCCATTCGCTCTTGGATCGGCACGACGGCGGAATCACAGACAATGGCAACGGATGATTCCCGGGAGACCAATCATGCAATGATGCATGGCACCCCGCGCGAAGACGATCCCATGCCCGAATACCGCGCCGCCACCATCGACCGGCTGCTGTCATCACCGAAATTCCCCGAACTGGCGGCGAAGCTGCTGACACTGCAGGAGATGTCATCGATCTGGAGCAGCACGCCGCAGAAATTCGGGGGATTACTCGCGTCGCTCGCGAACGACAACGATCTGCCACATGACCTGGCTTTGCAGCTGCTGCTCGGCGCGTTCTACGGCATGGCGAGCGAAAGCTTCTCTTCCCTGCTGCACGACGCATACCCCATGCCGGAATAAGCCGTTCGACGGCACGGGCCGTCACCGTTGCCCGAGCGCGCCCCGCAGCGCCGCCCCTCCATCAGAGACCAACGACTACATTACTCGGACGGATCAGGCAGGCATATAGCCGTCCGCCACGTCGACCGGGGCATTGGCCCTGGCCACGGCCTCCTCGTTGGCGAGCGCCGCATGCTCGATCACCGCCTCGTACCCCGTCAACGCGGCGAAGGGCATGAACTGCGCCGCACGGTTGTGCATGCTCATATGGGCATGCGTTTGCGATCGGTGATGCGGCAAACCGATGATGTCGTCATAGCGATGGGTTTGCGTAAGACTCATGCCGCATGGCCTCCAATCTGCTGGTTACGCTGCCGGCCGGTGGCATCATCGAACATATCCATGGCTTTGATGACGGAATTCTTGCCGAATTTACGCTTGATGTTCAGAAGCGTCTGCTGCATATGCAGTTCGGCATCATCGCACGACGCACCACTGGACGGCCTTTCGGATGAGTTGTTTTGCGAACAGCCCGGGAAAGCGTTATCGTAAAGCCCCTCATCTCCAGCCGCATCAGCAATGCTGGAATCCGATGACGAGTTCAAAGCGTCGAACAAATCAGGTTGCATATATTCGGACATATCGGACTGCCGCCGCTGCGCAAATTGAGCGGCCGTCAGCAAATCTGCTGCGACCACATTCAGACGGCGGACCAGCAATCGCCTGTCGACAATTGAGCAGAACAGTTCATCCACGGCATCGCATATGCGGGACGTCGCTGACGTAGGTCCCGACAATGCGATCGACCCCGTAACCGGCTTGGGAACACGGCGGCCATACCTGTCAAGCGAGACCGGACCGTCATACGTCGCCGCAGCACGCTCGGCAATCGTCTTCAGCTCGGCGGGCGCATCCTTGCCAAGCCGTTTCGGATCAAGGCTCGCCGTATCGTAGCCGATCATCATCCCCACCCTGCCGGCCCTCATGCCCTTCGCCACCAAATCCAACGACAACGTATCCGCCATCTCGCGCACAATCAGCCGTGCCGAGTCAAAACCGACCGCGCTCGTAAGCACCTGCCCTGAACTCATACTATGACCAGCTGGCTTATACGCTTTGATGTCGGCGATAGTGCATGGTTCCCAACCCCACGCATGGTCGATAAGCAGTTCGGCGTTCATGCCAAACATGCGGTACAGCAGATCCTCGTTGTAATACTCATCGGCGCGGCCCATCGAGCAACGTGCGATATCCCCCATGGTCAACAAGCCCTGAGCCTCGAGCTTTTTCGCATATCCTCGTCCAACACGCCAAAAATCAGTAATCGGACGATGTCCCCACAACAGTTTCCGATACGACATCTCGTCCAGCCTGGCAATGCGGATGCCGTCCTCCCCTGCCTGGATATGCTTGGCCACAATGTCCATGGCAACCTTGGCCAGATACATGTTCGTGCCAATACCCGCTGTAGCGGTGATACCAGTCTGAGCATGAATGTCATGGATAATATCGCGCGTCATCTCCTCCACGCCTTTGCCGTAGGCGCGTAGATACCCAGTGACATCCATGAACACCTCGTCCACCGAATAGACATGGATGTCATCCGCCGACACGTATTTCAAGTAAATACCGTAGATTTTCGCACTCATCGCCAGATAATGCGACATGCGCGGCTTGGCTATAAACACGTCCGCGGCCAGATTCGGATTATCAGCGAGCGCTTTCGCATCATACGATTTTCCCGTCAGTACTCCGCCCGGGGCAACAGCCCGACGTGCCGCATTAACCTCTTTGAGCTTCGCCTTGACTTCGAATAGACGGGCACGACCCGGCAACCCGTATTCTTTCAGCGACGGAGAAACCGCCAAACAAATGGTTTTGTCGGTACGCGACTGGTCCGCCACCACCAGATGCGTGGACAGTGGCGGAAAACCATGCTCGACACATTCTGAAGACGCATAGAAGGATTTCAGGTCGATCGCCACATATGTTCGTTCGGACATGACGCTCCTTCCATGCAATAATCCGCAGCAAAGCCTGCATCCGCGATTCACGGTTCCAACGATTACATCATACCAGAACATTCGAACGATTGTTCGATTACTCGTCCTTTTTCATACATAGTCCGAGGACTTCCCGGAAGCTGCCGCTTGTAGCCTCCAGTTGGTAGGGTTGAACGGTAGCGAATCCCTTGTCTCCATGGTTTTGGAAGGAGCTTTGGCTTGTCAGCTGAACTCGAAGACATCCACGAGGAATGCGGTATTTTCGGCGTTTGGGGCCACCCGGACGCCGCCCGACTCACCTACTTCGGCTTGCACGCGTTGCAGCATCGCGGTCAGGAGGGTGCCGGCATTGTCTCTAACGATAATGGTCATCTCATCGGTCATCGCGGAACGGGTCTGTTGACCCAGGTGTTCAGCGACGAGCGAGAAATCGAACGCCTGAAGGGAGACAGGGCGATTGGCCATGTGCGCTACGCCACTGCCGGCTCTGGCGGTACCGACAACATTCAGCCGTTCATCTTCCGTTTCCATGATGGAGATATGGCCCTGTGCCACAACGGCAATCTCACCAACTGCCCGTCCCTGCGCCGCAAGCTGGAGGACGAAGGTGCGATCTTCCACTCCAATTCCGACACCGAAGTGCTTATGCACCTCATCCGCCGTTCCACAAAGCGCACCTTCATGGACAAGCTCAAGGAATCGCTCAATACTGTGCACGGCGGCTTTGCCTATCTGATCATGACCGAGAACGCCATGATCGGCGCGCTCGATCCGAACGGCTTCCGTCCGCTCTCTCTTGGCAAGATGAAGAACGGCGCATATGTGCTCGCCTCCGAGACCTGCGCGCTCGACATCGTCGGCGCCGAGCTGGTGTGCAACATCCGCCCGGGCGAAATCGTGGTCGTGGATGACCACGGCTACAAGATCGTGCAGTACACGAACCAGACTCAGCTGGCCATCTGCTCGATGGAATTCATCTACTTCGCACGCCCGGATTCCGATATTTACGGCGTGAACGTGCATTCCGCCCGCAAGCGTATGGGTGCGCGTCTGGCCCAAGAATCGCCGGTCGATGCCGATATGGTCATTGGCGTGCCGAACTCTTCTCTTTCCGCGGCTTCGGGCTATGCGGAAGCGGCAGGCCTGCCAAACGAAATGGGCCTGATCAAGAACCAGTATGTGGCCCGAACCTTCATCCAGCCGACGCAGGAACTGCGCGAGCAGGGCGTGCGCATGAAGCTGTCCGCCGTGCGCGGCGTGGTCAAAGGCAAGCGCGTGATCGTCATCGACGATTCCATTGTGCGCGGCACCACGTCCAAGCGTATCGTACAGCTGCTTAAGGAAGCTGGTGCCGCCGAAGTGCACATGCGTATCAGCTCACCGCCGCTGAAGTATCCGTGCTTCTACGGCATTGATATTTCCACTACCAAGGAACTGATCGCCGCAAAGAAGTCCGTTGAAGAAATTCGCGAATACATCGGTGCCGATTCCTTGGCGTTCCTGTCACTCGACGGATTGGTCGAATCCATCGGCCTGGGTGCGGACGCACCGTACGGCGGTCTGTGCGTAGCCTACTTCAATGGCGATTATCCGACCGCCTTGGATGACTATGAGGCTGATTTCCTGAAGTCGTTGACTCCGGAGGACCGCGTCCGACTGCCTGAATTCGCCCTGTACAAGAGCAAGTACGAAGGCAACGAATACACCACTACTTCACCCCAAGAAGAACACTGAACCCTAGAAAGGTTTGATATGCCAAAAGCATATGAAGAAGCCGGCGTAAGCGTTGAGGCCGGTTACGAAGTCGTCAAGCGCATCAAGTCCCATGTGGCTCGCACCAACCGTCCGGGCGTAGTCGGCGGTATTGGCGGCTTCGGCGGCCTGTTCGATCTGGCTTCCCTCGGATACAAGGAGCCGGTACTGATTTCCGGCACCGATGGCGTCGGGACCAAGCTGGTCGTTGCCAAGATGGCCAACAAGCACAACACCATCGGCATCGACTGTGTGGCCATGTGCGTCAACGATATTGCCGCTCAGGGTGCGGAACCGTTGTTCTTCCTGGATTACATCGCCTGTGGCAAGAACGATCCAGCACTGCTCGAGCAGGTTGTGGCTGGCGTTGCCGACGGCTGTGTACAGGCTGGTTCCGGTCTGATCGGTGGCGAAACCGCTGAAATGCCGGGTATGTATGACGAAGACGAGTACGATCTGGCTGGTTTCGCGGTCGGTGTCGCCGAGAAGTCCGCAATCGTGGACGGCTCCACCATCGCTGAAGGCGATGTACTCATTGGCTTGCCGTCCACCGGTGTGCATTCCAATGGCTTCTCTCTGGTACGCAAGGCCCTGTTCGAGAAGGCCGGCTACACGGTCGACACCGTACTTGACGAACTCGATGGCGAAAAGCTCGGCGACGTGCTCCTCACCCCGACGAAGATCTATGTGAAGGCTTTGTCCCCGCTGTTCAAGGCCGGCGTGGTCAAGGGCGTCGCCCATATCACCGGCGGCGGCTTCATCGAAAACATTCCGCGTATGATTCCGGACGGCTTGGCTGCGCACATCAATCTCGGCTCTTGGCCGGTGCTGCCGATTTTCGACGTGCTCGAGAAGGCCGGCGAAATCGATCATATGGAAATGTTCAACATCTTCAATATGGGTATTGGTATGGTGTTGGCGGTCAACGCCGAAGATGCTGATAAGACCATGGAATTGCTCAAGTCCAATGGCGAAGCCGGTTATGTGCTCGGCAATATCGTCAAGAAGACCGATAGCGACGTCGAACTGCAGTAAATACATATACGGGGGGTGAGCCATAACGGCCACCCTCTTTTATTTCCAAAGACTTTCCTGAACATAGGATTTTCCCAGAAGGGAACATAACAGGAGGAAACATGAAGGTTCTGGTCATTGGTTCCGGTGCACGCGAGCATGCCATCGCTCATGCGCTTATGCGTGGCGGCAGCGTCAGCGAAGTTACAGTGGCTCCGGGCAATCCAGGTATGGAGCTTGACGGCATCCGCATCACGCAGATCAACCCGTCCAATCATGCCGCGCTGATTGATTTCGTAAAGAACAACGGCTATGACTGGGTGTTCGTCGGTCCGGAAGTGCCGCTTATCGAGGGTATCGTTGACGATTTCGCTCAGGCTGGTATCAAGGCGTTCGGTCCGAGCAAGGCCGCCGCACAGATCGAGGGGTCCAAGGATTTCGCCAAGCAGCTGATGGAGCGTCACGGCATTCCGACCGCAAAGTATCAGACGTTCGGCGATTTGGAGCGTTCCACGACTTATGTTCGTGAGCATGGCGCTCCAATTGTGATCAAGGCTGACGGTTTGGCCGCCGGCAAGGGCGTGACCGTTGCTATGGATGAGGAAACCGCTATCGCCGCTCTTGAAGACATTTTCGTCGATCATCGTTTCGGCAACGCCGGTGCGAAGGTTGTTATCGAAGACTTCCTGGAGGGTCAGGAGTTCTCGCTGATGAGCTTTGTGAACGGCACTGATTTCTGGCCGATGCCGATTTCGCAAGATCATAAGCGTGCATATGATGGCGACAAGGGTCCGAACACCGGTGGCATGGGTGCGTACAGCCCGGTTCCGCAGATCGGTCAGGATGTGGTTGATACCGCTATTGAAACCATTGTGAAGCCGACCGTTCAGGCTATGGCTGATGAGGGAACGCCATTCACTGGCATTCTGTACGCTGGCTTGATTGCCACCGCTGATGGTCCGAAGGTCATCGAGTTCAATGCTCGTTTTGGCGATCCGGAAACGGAAGTCGTGCTGCCGAAGCTCACGTCTGATCTCGGCGCTGGCATCAGCGCTCTGCTCAATGGCAAGACTCCGGAATTCACTTGGGATAACGACAATGCCACGCTTGGTGTGGTGCTCGCCGCCGACGGCTATCCTGTCGATGTGATCAAGGGCGCTGCGATTCCTGAGATTCCAGTCGACGAGGATTCCCACGTGTATTACGCTGGCGTGGCTCGTAGCGAAGAAGGCCTGATCGCCAATTCCGGTCGCGTGCTGCTGGTCGAGACTTCTGCCGCTGACATTAAGACCGCTCAAGACAAGGTGTATGCGATTATCGACAAGCTCGACACCAAGGGCATGTTCTACCGTCACGACATTGGCGCCAAGGCATTGCAGTAATACAGCGAGCGCAATATAAACGCGCAATTCATTGCCTATCAAAGAAGACCTGTGCCCAATCAGCACAGGTCTTCTTTGTATTATTATTGACAATCCCACAAATCATCAATTTTTTATAATCGACAGTTATTCAGATTACGTTCGAATATGCGATAGCATCCGCACGTACTGCCAATTATCACGGCAAATCCATGAAATCCGTATCTTTCAGATAATTCTTTCCTGTCGTAATATCGTATTGGATAAGCTGATAGTCGGCCAGCAGCTGCTTGGTTTCCGTATCGAAATCGCTTTCAGCCATGGGATTGCCGTCAGCATCAAGATAAATGTTCTGGCCTTCAGGAATACGGTCCCATCCCTGGATATTGTTGACGACAGGTGGCTCCATAGCGGAGATCTTCTCATGCATTTGTGTGAGGAACGCCAGATATGGGGACACCTTGGCGTTCATATGCTCGGCGGCCTGCGCCACGAAGAAGTTCGGCGACGAATAGTCGGCATTGTCGATCCTGTTGCCTTGCGAGCTGGACGCCTTGTTGGACCAGATGAAATAATCCGTCAGATGCAAGGCAAGCGAATTGTTGTCGTCTTCGGAAGCGGACGAATAAATGCCCGGCAGATGATCACCGTAGAATACTACGGTGATCGGCTTGTCGATGGCGTCGAGCTTGTCAAGGAAGTCGGCGGTCGCCTCGTCGGTCAGAGCCACACCCTTCTGATAGGTTTCGATGGACTCCTTCTCATCGTCCTCCAAAGGAGTGTCCGTAGTGGATTCGACCTTGAAATCGTTGTTCTTATACCAATCGTGGTATGGCATATGGTTCTGCATGGTGATGACCTGCAGGAACTGGTTGCCGTCGGTTTTCTCAACCTCTTCAATGGTGCTCTTATACGTGGCCTCATCCGACACATACGGCGAATCGTCGATCTTGTCTTGATGCGAGATGACGTCCGGACCGGTCAACGTATAGAAGTGCGAGAATCCGAACTTCTTATAGTTGATGGCACGCGAATACATGGACGATTCATACGGATGAAGTCCGATGGAATTCTTCGCCGCCCCCCACAGCTGGTTGATGGTCGGCGTCCAATGCTCGCTCGGCACCAACTGCTGGTACGGACTGGTCAGAGAGGAATCGAAGTTCGCCATGGAAAGACCCGTCAATCCCATGTATTCCAAGTTGGCGGTGCCGCCACCATATCCGGACGAAAGCATCAAACCGGAAGTCGTGTCCTCTTTGATGGAGCGGATGTTGGGCATGGAATCCTTGTTGACCTTAAGTCCCGGCACGCGAGACGGGTCGGAGAACGATTCAGACAACACATAGATCACCGTGCTGTCGGTCATATTTTCGGTACGCGATGCGTTGATCTTCTTCGCTTCCTTCGTATAGCGGGCCGCGACATCCTTCATGGTTTCCTCGGAATAATTATCCGGCTTGACCATGACTCTCGGATTGAGCTGGCGGGTAAACGCCACCAGCGGACCATTGCGTTGCGCATCGTAGACGGAATCCCACATGGAAGGCTTGTCTCCCATGACGGTAGCGAAACTCTTGGCCCAGGAACCGACAGTGCTCACCTGCATCGAATACAGCGTGAAGAACAGTCCGGGAAGCAGAATCAGCAACAGGCGCACAATCGCATTCACTGCACGGGACTGCCTGTCCGAGCCTCGGAACAGCTTGCCGTGGCGCGCGTCACGATGGTTCAGGAAGACGAACAGCGCTACGAAAGCCACAAAGGCCACGACCGCGATCAGAATGATCCATTGCGCGCCAGCCGGCATGAAGCTCATCAGATTGCCCGCGTCGGATTTCAAAAAGTTCAAATCGCTCGGCAGAATCGCCTCATATCGTATCGAAACCTTGAAATGCTCAATCACCGCAACAATGAATGTCACCGCCAGAAAAATCGGTGTAGCCACCCAGAATCGGTTGGTAAGCATGAGCAGAATCACGTACAGCACGCCCCATAGGAGCAGATTCAACACCGCTACGAAATTGGCGCTGGTAAACATCTTTCCGACGAATCCCCAGCCTGTGAGCCACATATTATTTGAAAGTTGAACACGGGTAGCGGATTCGCTGACGCCGATCTGCAGCGCAGCCACGCCGATGGCATCGAACACCACAAACAGCACGCCGTACAACCACCCGGGGAATTCCTTACGTTCCTTGGCGGGTGCGTTTGGATCGATCGTCGAGATCCTCAGTTCCTCAATCGTCTCGTTATTCACGGATTCGTTCGTCAAGTGTGTCTCTCCACTCGTAACGTGTCAGTTCACTTCGTTTCCCGCCTCACGGCGACACTAAGGCACCATTTTCGCGACTATATCTGACAAAAAGATATAATGATCGATTTCATCCACAGTTTCTTCTGATTTTCTTATGGATATACCAATGAAATCGCAAAAACATAATAGGGGTACAAGCAGTTTGGACGGCGATATCTCATTTCACATGATTTCGCCATTCGCGTACATTTTCACTACGATTGCTGGAATTGCTACCGCACCTTGTTCTGGCAGTCGGAGCAGAGCCCGAATACTTCCAGCGTATGCCGTTCGATGGTAAAACCATATTTTGCGCTGATGCCACGTAGCCACGTTTCGGATGGTGATTCGATTTCCACGGTTTTGCCACAGTTCGTGCATACGAGATGATGGTGATGTCCATCATCGCCGCACAGACGGAACAGCTGCTGACCTTCCAAACGCACGGTGTCGGCCTCCCCAGCCTCGGCCAGCGCGTTCAACTGACGATACACGGTGGCGAGTCCCACTTTCACGCCTTCGTCTTCCAGCTTGCGATGCAAATCCTGTGCGGAAATGAATTCATCACTCGCCTTCAGAGCATCATGAATCAGTTCTTTTTGTTTGGTATTGCGCTCCACGCGTCCGTCTGCCAATCTACGTCCATCCTTGATGACTTCGCGCGCCGACCAATCCTTGAAGGAAAGGCCGGCGCGCGAAACCTACCGTCTAGGTTTATTTCAAATCATCCCAGCAGCCGGTCTGCTCAAGATCGGCCACGGTCTGCTTAGTGTCGTTAGTCAGCACGGTAATATGACCCATCTTGCGGTCATGGCGCACTTCAGCCTTGCAATAGTCGTGCATGCTCCATTCCGGATGCTCGGCAATCAGCGCACGGGTCGGTGCCACATGCTGGCCGAGCACATTGACCATAACGGCCGGCTTGAGCAGTTCAGGCTGTTCGAGCGGCCAACCCGCGATACCTCTGATATGCGCGTCGAACTGGTCGAACGAGCATGCCTCGATGGTGTAGTGACCGGAATTATGCGGGCGAGGCGCAAGCTCGTTGACGATGACCCGCTCATCCTTGGTGACGAACAGTTCGATGGCGAGAATGCCCGCCAATTCGAAGCCCTGCGCCAAGCGCAACGCGAGTTCGTGCGCCTCCTTCGCCACGGCTTCGCTGACTTCGGCAGGAGCGATGGTCATGTGCAGAATATTGTTGCGATGCTCGTTGCGCACGATCGGGAAGGTCACGTAATCCTTGCCGTTGCCCGCAACGAGAATGCTTGCTTCGAATGCAAAGTCGACGAAGCCTTCGAGAATGCTTGGCGGGAATCCGCCACCGCGATCGGCACGGGCACGCACCTTTTCAAGATCGGCATCGGATTTCAGTACCGTCTGTCCATGACCATCATAACCGCCGGAACGGGTTTTGAGCACGGCCGGGTAGTGAATCTCATCGAGTGCCGAGTCAAGCTCCTCAACACTGTTGACGGCCTTCCACGGTGCGGTTGGCGTGCCATGGTCGTTGATGAATTGCTTCTCGTTGACGCGATCCTGCGTGACGCGCAGCAAATCCGTGCCCTGCGGAGCAGCAGCCAAAGAACGCACTTTGTCGATGGCGTCGGCGTTCACGTTTTCGAACTCGTACGTGAGTACGTCGGATTTTTCGGCTAGTTCGCGGATTGCGGTGATGTCGTCATATTCGGCAGTGACCTGGAAATCAGCCACCTGCGCGGTCGGGCAGTCCGGAGTCGGGTCGAGAACTCCGATGCGGAAGCCCATATAGCGGGCAGACAACGCCATCATACGGCCAAGCTGACCACCACCGATAATGCCGATGGTAGCGCCCGGCATCAGCCTTTCAACACGGCCGTTGGTTTCCTCAGACAAGCTGGGCATTGGATTCAGCCACCTTTTCCTTCAGTGAGTCACGGTATTCCTGCAGGGCATTGGCCAGACGCTCATCGGTGGTGCTCAGAATGCTCACAGCCAAAAGGCCCGCGTTCGTGGCACCGGAATTGCCGACCGCAGTGGTGGCGACCGGAATACCGCCCGGCATCTGCACGATGGACAACAGCGAATCCCAGCCGGACAATGCATGGGAACGCACCGGCACGCCGATGACCGGCAGGGTGGTCTGGGCCGCCACCATGCCCGGCAGATGTGCCGCGCCGCCAGCGCCGGCGATAATGACCTTCAGACCGTTGGCACGGGCATTATGCGCGAACTCACCCATCAATTCCGGGGTGCGGTGCGCGGAAATCACCTGCTTCATGTACGGCACTTCGAACTGGTCAAGCATCTCGCAGGCGTGCTTCATGGTTTCCCAATCGCTCGCCGACCCCATAATCACTGCGACTTCAGGCTTGTTGTCTGCCATCAAGGACCTCCGAAAGAATCCAAAAGAACATGTTCTTGAACACCGTTTACTTTACGCAATCGGCTAGATGTGCAACATGATTTTCCCGAAAACGTCACCTTTCACGATCTTGGAAAACGCAAGTCGCGCATCATCGATCGCATATGCGGAGTCGATAACCGGGTGCAGATCGGCATGTTCCACGAATTTCAACAGGCGTGCGAAATCCTCGCGAGAACCCATGGTATTGCCTTGCACACGAATATCTTGGAAGAAGATTCTCGTAAGTTCGGCGCCAGGTTGATCGCCCGTAGTCGCGCCGCAGATGGCGATGGTGCCTCCCGGACGCACGGATTTGACGGAATGGCTCCAAGTGGACGATCCGACGGATTCGATGACGGCATCCACCTTGTGAGGCAGTCGTGCACCCGATTCAAACACCGCGTCGGCGCCGATTTCCAATGCACGATTGCGCTTGTCTTCGCTACGTGAGGTAACGAACACTTCCAATCCAGCCGCATGGGCAAGCTGGATCGCAGCGGTTGACACACCTCCGCCAGCACCTTGAACAAGCACCGTATCCCCCGGCTTCACATTCGCCGACGTGAATAGCAAAGAATATGCGGTAAGCCAGCTGGTGCCCAATGCTGCAGCCTCATCGAAGTTGAGATTCTCAGGCTTGGCAAACACGTTGGCGCTGGGCACCTGCGTGTATTCGGCCATGGTTCCCGCGTACCGTTCGGAAAGAATCGAACGACGCTCCCCCGGCATGACTCCGGCCCCATCGGTGCCGATGAACGTGTACAGCACCACTTCGGAGCCGGCCTTAAGCCCCTTTCGCACGGGAATGTCTTCTTGCAGCACGCCAGCCGCATCGGTGCCGAGGATCATCGGCGTCTGCTCGTCGGCAAGCCCCACACCTTGCAGACTCCACACGTCATGATGGTTCACGCTCGCTGATTTCACACGAATGGTGGACCAGAATGGCTTGGTTTCAGGTTCGGGCATATCGCCCACTTCGAGCATAGACAACGGATCATCATAATTCGTTCCGTTGGCATATACGGCTTTCATGTTCGCGCTCCTTTGCGAATAACGGCTTTTCATGATTGCAAACACCTCTATTGTGCCTCAAGTTGAGAAGACTTTGCGCTCCTTTGCCCGCAAACACCCTCGTCGGGGCATACAGTGGGATAAGATTTCGCACTTGGTTGCACTGATCGTAGGGAAGGGTGATTGCGCACGATGACCGCTGGCATTTTGAGTTCGATTCACACTCCTGCGGACGTACATGCCCTTTCAGCCCAGCAATTACGCGATTTATGCTTTGAAATCCGCACCACGCTGCTTGATTACGGCAGGAAGCATGGCGGGCATATCGGCTCGAATCTTGGCGTGGTGGAACTCACCGTGGCATTGCATCGCGTGTTCGACTCGCCTCACGACCGTTTCATTTTCGACGTGTCGCACCAAAGCTACGTGCACAAGATGCTTACCGGACGCGCCGAAGCGTATCTCGACGAATCCCGATTCGGCGAGGTGACCGGCTTCACCAATCCATTGGAAAGCGAGCATGATTCGTTTGTACTTGGTCATACCGGCACTTCGATTTCACTCGCGTGCGGTCTCGCCAAAACCCGCGATATACAACGCACTGCAACAGGCGAAAGCGCTATCGGCAATGTCGTCGCCATTATCGGAGACGGTTCCTTGAGTTCAGCAATCGCTTTCGAGGGACTGAACAACGCGGCTGAACAGGGTGGCAATCTCATCATCATCGTCAACGACAATGAAATGTCGATCGCTGAGGATTTCGGTGGCATGTACGGCCAGCTCGCCAAATTACGTGCGTCAGATGGTACGGCGGAACTGAACCTGTTCAAGGCATTCGGCTTGGATTACCGCTACGTGGAGCAGGGCAATGATGTTGACACGCTGGTGGAGGTGTTGAACGAGGTCAAAGGCATCGACCACCCGATCGTAGTGCATATTCACACCACCAAAGGCTTGGGCTTCGACGATGGCGAGGAGTCCGACAACGGTTCGGACGGCTGCAATCAGACCAATCCTCAACCTCATGCGGGCAAATGCGAGGCCAATCATTGGCAGGATCCGGAGGCCTCGCTCGGCAAACCGCTCGACGCACGTAAATACTATGGCGAAATGGCCATGGCAGCGTTGGAGCGCCGTTTCAGCAGCGAACCGGGATTGGTGGTCATCTCCCCCGCAACCCCTGGATCGAACGGCATCACACGAGATTTTCGCGAGCGTGCGGGCGCACATTATGTTGATACCGGCATTACGGAAGAGCATGCGGCCGCGTTCGCCGCGGGCATCGCCAAAGCAGGCGGCCGCCCCGTGCTTGCGACTTCCGCCACGTTCTTCCAGCGCACCTTCGACCAACTGCAACAAGAGTTGGCGCTGAACCATGTTCCCGCCACACTGCTGATTTTCGGTGCGGGAATTTCCGGTGCCGACAACACGCATTCAGGCACATTCGATATGACGATGTTCGCCAATGTTCCCGACGTGACTTGTTTGGCTCCCGCAAGCGGCGAACAGATGCTTGACATGCTGGCTTGGGCTACCGGCCCATCCGACCATGGCGTGGTAGCGATTCGTATGCCTGGCGAGCAGATTCTCTCACTCGAACGTGCCGCCGATATGGCATTCGACCCGTTGCAGCGTGCCGAAGAGCATGATCCGGCCGTCAATATTACCGGGGAATGCCCATTCGCCCGCTATCAGATTGTTCAGCCCGGCAAAGATGTTGCGATTCTCGGACTCGGCAATACCATGCCGTTAGCTGCGGAAGTCACGTCGGCGCTTGCTGAAGATGATGAGACGCATGCTGCGATCACTGCGACGCTTGTTGACGCATTGCAGTATTCCACGATGGATGCCGAATTGCTGACGATGCTTGCCGATGGGCATCGCTTGGTCGTTACGCTGGAGGATGGCCAGTTGGAAGGCGGATGGGGTGAGAAGGTCACCGCGTTCTACGCAAATTCCAATAATGCCAAAGCTTCTCACGTTCGTGTACTGAATTTTGGTGCATCCAAAGAGTTCACCGATCGAGTGCCGCTTGACGAGCTTAATGAACGTTACGGATTGACCGCAGCAACCATCGTCTCTCGAATTCACGGTATTCTCAACGAATAATTAATGCGTATAAACGAATTGGCGGGAATGGTCGCTATATCCCAAGACCATTCCCGCCAATCTGTAATCAGTCACGCAATCAGCGAGCTGTAATCAGCAATCACTGATCATTCTTGATGGCATCCAAAGCCGGGATCTTCACAGCCTTATTGGCAGGACCGAAACCTGCGATCACACCAACGGCAATCGAAAACAGCATGGCCACTACAAAAAGCCACCATGGAATCACCGAAACACGACTCACATCGTCGCCGCCCATAATCGCTTTGCCGAGATTCTCAACACTGAATCCACCCAAAGACGCTAGATTGATGCCTATCGAACCGATTGCGGAAATCAGGCAGGCGATTACACCGCCAACTAGGCCAATCGCACCAGCCTCACACAGGAACATCATGCGAATATCGCGCACATAACAGCCGAGAGCCTTCATAATGCCGATTTCGCGAGTACGTTCCGACACCGACATGATCATGGTGTTGGCAATGCCAATCGCAGCAACGAAGAACGACACCGCACCGATGCCACCCAACGCCAACTGGATGCCCCGCGACTGCTTTTCGATCTCCTTACGCGTTTGCTCAAACGAGGAAGTCTGATAACCGGCACCCTTGATTTGCGCTTCAACGTCGGCAACGTCCTTGATGTCTTGGGTGTGCACCAGTACCTGATCATAAACAACCTTGCTCGACGTGTTGGTCTTGGTGTCCCCCGATATTTTGGCGTTCAATGTTTTCATATCGTCGATGCTCATCACAATGCCGGAAGTGAACGCATCATAGTTGTTGGCGGAGGAATCAATGACGCCCACCACAGTGTATGGCATGGTAATGGTGGGACTCTCGCCACTGCCGGAATCGGATGGTGCCACGGATCCTCTGCCCACCTTGCGGTAGTCGTCGGGACTTTGATAGTTGGCTCCGGTAATCAACGTGATTTTGGAGTTCAGCATATCGAAGAACGGGTCTTCGCCTTCTGATTGGGCGCAACCATGCTCATCACAGTAATAACCGCCCGCTTCTATACGATGATTGCTCGGATCTGACGCATACTTGTCGTAGAACGAATACACGAAGGATTTGCCCGCCAACACTTCGCCGGCACGCATCGGAAGACGTCCGCTGGCCAATTTATAACCGGATTCTTCCAATTGCGTGGCATCGACTCCCACCACGTTGACATATTGCGACACGTACCGGGAGCCAGCTCCTTGCGTGGCATCCATACTGTATGACATCGTTTTCTGCGGAAGCACTCCAGCCACACCGGCAATGCTGCGAAAATTCTGCACGGCGTCATCGTCGAGTTTCGCCTGTTCGCTGCCAGCACCGCTCACGCTGGATGTCGTTGCCGTGGAATGCGAACCTCCGCCGTCCGCGTATACGGTGATGTCGTTCAGGTTGCCCATATTTTTGAGCATCTGCTCGTTCTGTTCGTTGATGCCTTGGCCAATGGAAATCATGAGCACGATTGAACAGCAGCCGACGATCACGCCAAGCACCGTAAGAACCGTACGTGATTTGCGACGCAGCAGATTCTGCATGCACGAACGTGCGATATCCGAAAAACGCATGCTCACTCCTTGACGGAGGGCACGGAATCAATCACCTGGGTCGGCGCATCAATAGCGCCTGCCGCTGTGCCAGCTGTGGTATTAGCCGTATTGGCAGTGCCATCAGCATCAGTGCCGGCATGCGAATCGGTGGGATCCCAATCCCAATCATCATCTTCGGCTGCCTTCTTCGCCTTCTTGCGGCGACGCACAACCACTACGACCACAATGGCGATCACAGCAACGACAGTCGCAGCAACGACGATCCACACCCAAGCCGGAATGCCCTGGTTTTTCTGTGGGTCAACATCCGTGCCGGGATCGACGGGGGCCGGTGCCTCAGACACCGTGATCTTCACCGGCGATTCCTTGCTCTGCTGCTGGCCATTGGCATCCTCGTATGTCACCTTCAGTTTGGCATCATATTCACCGGCCGCATCAGCGGTGAAAGCGAATCCAATGGAGCCTGAAGCACCGGATGCCACATTGCCGATGTACTGCGTGGCTTGCGTGGCGGTGATGCCGTCACCTTCGATGGACGCTTCGACGTTGGACACATCCCCCTTGCCTTTGTTCACATATTCCATGGAAATAGTGGATTCCTCGCCAGCATTGACGGTGGCGGGAAGCACGGGATCACCCAGTTCGAAACGGTCAGGCTGCGAAACAGGTACGGAAATCTTAATATCCGAAGTGTTGGAGTTGCGGGTGCCGCCATCGACATACTCATATTTGAAGTTGATATCGATGCCCTGCGCGCCGTTCTTCGCGCTCGACAGCACCTGCATGGGCACGGTCTGCGTCAGCGAGTAACCCGCCCACAGCGAATCGTAATAGAACGTGTTCGTACCGCCGGAAATGGCGAAATTCTCGCCGCCGTCAACAGTCACGACCATATTGCTGACCGCAACCTTGCCCATATTCTGGAAAGTGAAGCCAAGATCGAAATTCGTGCCCACCGCCACGGAACCGTCGCCATACGTGTAGTTGGTGATGATGATATTCGGCACCGGACCCGCCAGCTGCACGGTGGAACCGCCGTTGCCGGCGTCCGTGCCATCGCCGTCTTCTGCGAGCGCCGTCGGCACGATGCAGGTCAACGCGATGACGGCGGATGCCACCAGTGCGATGACCATGTTGATGAATTTTGCGGAATGGCTGCCATTGCTCATGGTTTTCCCTTCTCTTCTTGCTGTCATGCGTTATTCACCAGACGGTCATCGATGATGCGCCCGTCAAGCAACGTGACGATACGATCGGCATATTGCGCCATATTGTCATCGTGCGTGACGAGCACGATGGTTTGGTTCAGGTCTCGTGCGAACGTGCAGATCATGTCCATCACGTCGTTTTTGGTTTTGGAATCGAGATTGCCGGTCGGCTCGTCGGCGAATACGACTTGCGGCCGCGATGCGAACGCTCGCGCAATGCCGACGCGCTGCTGCTGACCGCCTGACATTTGCGTCGGATAGTGGTTCATGCGTTTGCCGAGCCCTACTCGTTTCAGCATTTTCTTGGCGATTGTCTCGCGTTTGTTTTTCGGCATGCCTTGGAACATCAACGGCATTGCCACGTTTTCGACGGCGGTCAGATTGGGCAGCAGATTGTATGACTGGAATACGAAACCGAGATGCTTCTGTCTGAATTCCGCCAGCTGCCGTTCGTCTAGACGGGAGATGGGCACTCCCCTGATGCGCACGCCGCCCTTGGTTGGTTTTTCCATGCCGGCAAGCTGGTTGAGCAGAGTGGATTTGCCGGAACCGGATTCGCCATAAATGCAGCAGATCTGACCTTGCGGAATGGTGAGATTGATACGTTCCAACGCCACGACGGTCTCGTCGAGCACTGGATACTCCTTACGCAGGTTCTTCACTTCGATGATGGGTCTGCGCGTTCCCATCACCGACTCTCGCCCTTCAATATTCGCCATAGTCTTCTTTGCCTCCCCCATACGGCGTCTGACGCGCTTGATTTGTGACCGAGTTTATACTGTTTCCCCGTTCTTCGCATCCCTTAGGGGAACACCCCGAGATAGCCAAGATCACGCACAACACCCTCTTGGACAGCTCCAAACAGGGGTGGATTTCATGTTTCGTGCCGAAATCACTTCATTTCGTTCCAGATAGCAAAATCACAGAATCTCGCAAAAAAGAATGAAAACAACGAGGAAGACATTCGGATGCTGCCATCGGAAACGCCATTCGCATATCGCATGATCAGGCTGCCGCCATACATGACCCATCTGCTGTAGAGGCAAGCAAAACCATATCAGCATCAAACGCAAGTGGAGACGTTCTTTACGGGACGCCCCCACTTGGTGTCAATGCCATTCAATATGACGTTGCGGTTATTGTGCGACTATTTTGCAGCTTCGTCCGCGGACATCATGGCCTGGATGATCTGGTCACGCATCTCATTGAAGCCACCAGGCGTCGAAGCAGGCAACACTACCGTCTTCGCGTTCTGCGACGAGGCAAGATTACGCATGGTGTCGAGATACTGGTTGAACAGCACCACATTGTTCACGTCGTTCACATTCATGCCGACAGCCTGCAGACTCTTAATCTGGTCGACGATACCGTTGGCGATCTCACGACGATAATTAGCCTGGCCCTCACCCTGAAGGCGCGTCTTCTCAGCCTCGGCGGCCGCCTGGGTCTCAATCTGAATACGCTGGGCTTCGGCACGCTGACGCGTGGCTTCCTTCTCACGCTGGGCAGCGTTGATGGAGTCCATGGCGTTTTTGACCTGCGGACTCGGATCGATGGCGGTAATCAGCGTTTTGACCACGGTGAAGCCGAAGCGGGACATTTCGTTGCCGACAGTCTTCTGCACGTCGAAAGCCACATCGTCCTTACGGGAGAAGGCATCATCCAAAGACAACGCAGGAATGGCGGAACGAAGCGCATCCTCCATGTAGGAGCGCAGCTGGCCGGCCGGATCGCGCAGCTCGTAGTATGCGGTCGCCACATTGCTGGGATCGACACGAAACTGGGTAGAGGCCACCACGGTGACGAACACGTTGTCGAGCGTTTTGGTTTCCAACTGCACGTTGAGCTGGTTGACACGCATGTTGGTTTTCATGGCGATGCGATCCACGAACGGGATTCGTATATGAATGCCGGCGAACTGTACCTTGTTGAACTTGCCGAAACGTTCGATGATGTAGGCCTGCTGCTGCGGCACGATGAACAACGCGGACAGGAACAGAAAAGCGATGATAAGTGCAATGACAAGGAGCGTAATAAGGAACGGCATGGCATTACTCCCTTCTTTGGTTTTCTCTCGAAAGCCTGTTGATTGACGGCTTTCCGTAGGCTCTGCAACTATTGCCGAACCCAAGCAAAAATTTACCAAAGAATGCAATCACGTGCAGACAATGTCCGCGAGCTGGGCAAAGTCCATTCGGAAGCCGGCCCACATACGCCTACGAGCCGAACAGGAGACAATGCCCGTTGTCCGGCTCGTGAGATGGCATACGAAATGTTGAATCAGATCAGGCCGAGCTCCTTGCATTTGGCTTGCAACTGTGTGGCCGAAGGCTCCACCAGCCATGAGCCATCGGCAGCGAACCGAATCACGGGAATGTGCTGCTGTCCGCTGATCGCAATGGCCTTCTCTGCAGCACCATCCTCATGCTCGATATCATGAAGGCTGTAGGCGACCCCGAAACGGTCCAATGCCGCCTTGGCTCGGCGGCAGTCGCCGCACCAGTCGGCTCCATAGAAATCGATTGCCGTTTTATCAGTCATAAAATCACTCCTTACGATGCATTAATCCCATCAAATTTAGGCGATGCCTCAAGCAACATTTTCGTATACGCGTCTTTAGGGTGTCGTAACACGGAACCGACAGCTCCATATTCGACAAGATGGCCGTCTTTCATTACCGTCACCTCATCCGCAACTTCCTGAACAATGCCCAAATCATGGGTAATGAACAGGCATGCGAAACCATACTCCTCCTGAAGTTCATGCAATAGATGCAGAATACGACGTTGGACAGTGACATCAAGCGATGAGGTGGGTTCGTCGGCCAACAACAAATCCGGTCGAAGCACCAATGACCGAGCGATTCCGACCCGCTGACGCTGACCGCCTGATAACTGGTGCGGATAGCGGAATGCGACTTCGCGGGGCAACTCCACCCGATCCAGCATTTCATAGACCTTGGCCTGACGTTCATCTTGAGAAAACCCGCCAACCACCTGCATAGGTTCCGCAATGCTCCAGGCAACGGTCTTTCTAGGATTCAACGCAGAGCCAGAATCCTGAAATACATACCCCAAATGAGACAGAGCATATCGTCTCTTCTTGCCCTTCAAAGCATTCAGCGACAGATTTTCAAAAATGACATTGCCTTCTGCGGGATTCAGTTGACCGGAAAGAACTTTTGCGATTGTGCTCTTTCCCGCACCAGATTCCCCGACCAAAGCATTCGTATGGCCTCTCTTTAACGAGAAGCTGATATTACTGACGGCCTTCTTACCGCGAACATACTCCACACTCACATTGTCAAGTCGTGCCACAACATCATGGGAATCCACGATGTCATCAGCATTCTCGGAAGAGCCAGCGCTGCCGCCAACCCGCAATTTGGGAACAGCAGACAATAGAACCTTCGTGTATTCCTTTTGGGGATACTGAAACACCTTGTCCACCGAACCGTATTCGACAATATGCCCATGTTGCATGACATATACGTCTTGAGCGGTCATATGCACTACGCCCATATCATGAGTAATAAGCAAAATCGCCAGAGAAAGCGTCGAAGCCAACTCTTTCAGCAGGGTCAAAATACCCTTCTGCGTGGTCACATCCAGTGCAGTGGTAGGCTCATCAGCAATCAGCACCTGCGGACGATTAATAATGGCCATAGCAATCATGGCTCTTTGCAATTGTCCACCAGATAGTTGGTGAGGATATGATCCGTAGATCCTTTCGGCATCGGCAAGACCGACCTCACGCAATTGACGTAATACCCGCTCTTTGCAATCCGCATTATGTATTTTTCCATTTGCATGACTGCGCACAGCTTCGGCTATCTGACTGCCAACCGTGAATACAGGATTGAAAGCCGTTGAAGGTTCTTGGAACACCACGCCAATCAATCCACCACGAATGAGTGAAACCGGCGCCTTGTCAGATAGCAAGTCAATGGCGGATTCACCATCACGCAACAATGATGCTCTGCCACGGACCACGGCGCCTGCGGGCTCCAGCCGTGGCAACGCCATAGCAGTCACGGTTTTTCCGGAGCCGGATTCTCCAACCAATGCTGTAATGCGACCTGGATAAAGCTCCAAATCAATCGCATGCGTCACATCTCTGCCGCCAAACGCAACAGTCAGTCCTGTAACTGAAACAATCGGTTCTTTACGAGACATTCCCGCTCCTTATTTTCGTGACGATTAGTTGTCGCTCTTCAAAGAGACCGTGACATAATTCGGGTATGCGGGGAAGCTTCCAACATAGAAATTGTCTACGTTGGAGCCATGTATAAACGTATTGTGCGAATACAGCAACGGCACTACAACCGCATCCTGCATGATTCGCTTATCCGCCTGAGCCCAAATCTGGCCGGATTCCTTGGCATCCACCGTTTCCGTGGCCTTTTTAATCAAGCCATCCACCTCATCATTGGCATAACGAGACAGGTTGTAGTTGCCATGTCCAATCTGAGACGAATCAAAAAGCGGGGAAAGATTCGCATACGGTGATGGAAAATCAGGTTGCCATGAGCTAATCACCAAATCATAATCGCCCGCATCATTCGTTTCAGCATCACTGAACACTTCACTATCCAAAGTCTGGATATTCACCTTGATACCAATACGCTTCAACGAAGTCTGAATTGCGGAAGCCACTTCTGCTTGGTCAGAGGTAGCAATGAGCTTCAAAGCCGGAACAGTCTGACCGGACTCTTGCAGCAACTTCTTCGCCTTGGCGACGTCACCAGTTGCCTTTGCCTTGTACAGGTTATATTGAACACGGCCTTCAACACCTGGTGTAATCAGTGTAGATGCATAGTTACCAGCAATTGCTCCACCTTTAGCGGTGCGATACGATTCCTTATTCACGCCATATTCAATAGCCTGGCGCACTTTAAGATTCGTCACTCGCTTCGTGTTAATCGCAAGATACTCCAATGCACCGTCGCCACTGGTGACAAGCAGCTTGCTATATTCAGGATTAGCCTGAGCCTGCGCAAGTTGCGCCGGTGGCACGAAAGAAGAAAGGAAAGCATTCTTACCTTCATCCGTTCCCTGCATTACAGCTTGAGCGGAAACAGAAGCATCCTGTCCCAATTTCCAGACGATCTTATCTGGTCCTGCAGTACGGACCTTGTCGGTTTCACGATTCCAGTACTTGTTACGCACTAGCACCAGCTGCTTGCCGGATTCGTTGGTTTCGACCTTATACGGACCTGACGAGACCGGATGCTTACCATATCCCTGCGCAGAACCTTTGTCTTTCGGAACCGGAGTAAAGGTCGCCATTGAAGCGACCCATGGCCAATCGCCGAACGGGGAGTTCAGATGGAAAATAATGGTTCGCGAGTCAGGCGTCTCAATAGAGTCCAAAGATTTTCCGTCAAAAGGTCCGTGGTAATCCTGAGCCCCTTCAAGTAACGTTTTGTGATAGCTCAATCCTCCTGTTAGAGAATCAGCGAACGACCGCTCAAGTCCATATTTGATGTCCTGAGAGGTGATTTCAGTGCCATCATCATACTTCAGACCTTTTTTCAGGGTGTATTTCCACGTTTTGCCCCCATCAGTCGTGGTGCCCGTATCAGTCGCCAAATCTGGCACGACCTTGGTCTGTCCTTTGCGATCGACCTCCCAAGTAGTCAATCTACGGAAAATATAACCATTTGAAGTAGTCGGTAAGCCCTGGCTTTTCGCCGGATCCATATCCATATCGGTGCTGGAAGACAGAATCGTCAACGTTCCACCCTGCTTGGTCTGTCCGGAAGAAGCCGCTGAATCAGCATCCGTCTGCGATCCGCATCCCGACAACAGCAAAGTTGCCGAAGCTACTATAAGGGCTCCGAGCCTTATTATCTTTCTATTTTTCATATTTATCCCCTCTTGGTTATGGTTAAAATCTAAAAATGACTGCACATTGAAGTGGCAATTTACTCACCGATGCAATACGACCCTCGGATCGAGCAAACTATAGCCAATATCCACAATCAGATTGGCGACAATTACCAGCACAGCCGCGAACAACGTGGCACCGACAAGAACTTGAAGATCAAGGTTGGAGACTGAATCAAGCAGCAAAGTGCCCAATCCCTGCATGGAGAATACTTTTTCAGTCAGCACTGCGCCACCAAGCAAACCGCCAAGATCCAATCCAAAAATCGTCAGCACCGGCAGCATCGCATTCCGTAATGCATGCTTCAGCACGACCTTGGATTCTGGAAGTCCCTTGGAACGCGCAGTTCGAATGTAATCCTGACCTAATTCATCGATCATTTGAGATCGAGCAATCCTGGTATATCCAGCGGCGCTCAGAATGGCCAGTACCAGCCACGGAAGCAACAAATGATATAGCCATTCCAGTGGATTCTGTTGGAAACTCACGTATCCGCCCGATGGGAAAATCCTCAGCTTCAAGGCAAATATGATTACCGCCAACAAACCAATCAGATATGACGGAGAAGAAATTCCCACAGCTGATATACCAAGTATTCCTTTATCAATCCAAGTGCCGCGCGCAATCGCGGACACTACACCAAAGAACACGCCAATAATCAGCCACAGCACAGCCGCCCCCACGGCAATGGAAGCTGTCACCGGGAACCGATCAAGAATCAATTGCGTAACCGGCTCATTCAAACGGAACGAGTATCCCAGACACGGTGCGGAACACACTACAGCCGCACCGCCTGAACCGAAGACACGTCCCACAAAAATACCTTGAAGGTAATTCCACAACTGCACGTACCAAGGCTTATCGGTGCCCATAAATGCAGACACTCTATTCAGTTGCTCCACTGAGCAGGGCTTACCGCACGACAACTGCGCTGGATTCGTAGGAAGCATGTAGAAAATCAAGAACAAGGATACTGCGATAATGGCAATGACCAATACTGCGCTTGCTGCACGCTTCCCAATATACTCAAGCATTTTCATGAGATTCTCCTCGCGGATTAATGAGATCGTTTAGCCCATCGCCTAGTAAATTGAAGCCAAATGTCAATAGGAACAAAGCACCACCTGGGAAAATAAGATACATTGGATCGACCAGAGCCCACTGGACCGCATCGGAAATGGACCTTCCCCAAGAAGGTGTTGGAGGATTCATTCCAACGCCCAGGAATGACAAGCCAGCTTCCGCACCGATTCTTCCCGGAATCGAAAGCGTTATGTTGACGATAAGCAATGGAAGCAAATTAGGCAACACCTGACACCAGAGCACATGCAACGGGGAAGCGCCCATAACGCGTGATGCCGTAGCATAATTTCTCTTGTTCAGACTCAAGGTCTGTCCTCTCACCAATCTGGCGATTCCCGGCCAGCCGAAGAATCCCAAAACCAAAGTCAACAGCATTGGCCGAGGAAAAGTCTCAGGAACGACAACCGACAGCGCAATCGCAAAAATCAAGAAAGGAAATCCAAAGAATACATCCATAGTTCTTGAAATAACCGAATCTAGAATTCCCGGATAATAACCAGCGACAAGACCCAGAACTACGCCAATAACCAAGGAAATCAACGATGACGCCACGCCAATTCCAAGAGACACCCTTGTGCCATAAGCGACAATCGAAAAAAGATCCACGCCGCGTAATGGTGTAACGCCAAACCAATGATTGACGCTTATCCCGCCTCCCACGCCATTCGGAACTGATCCATTACCAAGCAAATTCGTATGCTCTTTATATGGATCGTTGCCAGTCAAGCTCGACAAGGGCTGGGCCAACAGCGCAAGTATTGCGAATACAACAACGATTGATCCGCCAACGGCAATAGAACGATTGCAACGCAGTCGGCGTCTGCCATGCGCTTCCGAACTATCCTTACCTGTCCCAATCATTCTTTCCCCTAACATCATTATCCCGAAGCATAACGAAATACGGCTACAGAAAGCCATGCATCTGCAAATATCATCAGATACACAATCAAAAACTCAGTACGCTCCGGCAATCGCCTGGTCAAGGTCGGCGATCAGATCGTCGACGTTTTCCAAACCAATCGACAGACGGATGAGATTGTCGTTCACGCCTGCCGCGTCGTAATAATCGGCAGGCACCTCACGGTGCGTCACCTTCGTCGGATTGACAATCAGCGAGCGTGAATCGCCGATATTCGGCACGTAAGAGAACACGTTCGTGGAATCCAGAATGCGTTCGACGTTACGTTCGTCGCCTTCCACCGTGAATGACAGGATGGTGCCAATACCGTTCGGCAGATATTTATGGGCAAAATCGGTAGTCGACTGCCCTTCTAGAGCCGCATAATTGACCGTCTTGACGCGAGGCACCGACTGTAGATGTTTCGCGATGGCGTACGCGGACGCCACTTCCTGCTTTTCACGCACCGCTAGCGTTTCCAATCCAATCAACTGCAGATACGCATTGAACGGACTTTGCACTGCGCCAAATGTACGCAAATACTTGATACGGATACGTTTGATGAATGCCTGATTGCCGAAACTACTGACAAAGCTTTCCCATTTACCGGCACGCTGGTCGCTAATAACCAACTCTTTTCCCGTAAGCCCCGGGAATTTGCCGTTGTTCCAATCGAATCGTCCTGCGTCAACGACCACACCGCCAAGGGCGTTGCCATGGCCGGTGATGCCTTTCGTAGTGGAATGCACCACGACATCGGCGCCGAATTCGATGGGACGTAGCAAATACGGCGTCGGCACTGTATTATCGACGATCAATGGAATGCCATGCCGATGTGCCACTTGCGCAAGACCTTCAATATCAGCGACCGCAGTGCTGGGGTTCGCCACGGATTCGGTGTAGATTGCCTTCGTATCATCACCAATCGCCGCTTCGACGGCGGCCAGATCGTTGATATCACTGACGAAATCGCCATGAATGCCGAATTTCGGCAGGAAATCTCCAAGCGCGTCGACGGACGCACCATACAAATTCACCGGAGCGATGATACGACCACCACCCTCAGCCACGCACATCAATGCATAGGTGACCGCAGCCATGCCCGAGGAAAGCGCGACGGCACCGACACCACCTTCAAGCGCCGCAAGCCGCCGTTCGAGCGCATCAACTGTGGGATTCGCGACACGGGAGTATTCAAATCCACTCAACTCGCCGCCCGCAAGCGCGTCGCCACGTCGCGCATTCTCCAAATCGAAAGCCGCGGAAGCGTAGATCGGCACGCTCACCGCATCGGCGTTCGCCTGCCGATCATATCCGGCGTGGATTGCCTTGGTCTCGAAACAGCCATCCTCCGTTGTTGTGCTCATATCAGTATTCACTCCTTGAACAGTATTGAATCGTTATGGTTCGCCGATGCCCCGAAATCAGGCGTACACGTGCTGCGCCAAAGCGAATAAATCATCGCCTGCGTGACGCTTGAGATAGTTCTCGTATGCGATATCAAAGGCTTGGCCAAGATCCTCGATGAGGTCCTGCTTGTCCTCGATGCCGACGGCGAGACGCACCAACTCGTCGGTGATACCGACCTTCAGGCGTGCCTCTCGAGGAAGTTCGAAATGCGTCATGCGACAGGGCAGTTCGGCAAGCGATTCCACCGCGCCCAAAGACACCGCCAGTCGGAAGATGTGCAGATTGTTGAGCACATCCGCTGGATTGACCCCCGGCACGACTTCGAAGCTCAGCACGGCACCGCCGCCCTTGAGCCCGTTCGAGGCAATCTCATACTCATGCCCCGGCAATCCCGGATAATGCACGGATTTGACCAGCGGATGCAGCAACAGATAGCTGGAGATCGCACGCGCATTCTCCTGCTGGCGATCCATGCGCAAAGCGATCGTCTGAATACCGCGACGCACCGAATCACATTCGTTCGGCGCAAGCACGCCACCCAAACGATTCTGTGCGAAGTAGACACGTTTGCCCAGCTCGTCGTCCTTGACCACCACAAGACCGGCGTTGACTTCGGAATGGCCGGCCAGATACTTGGTAGCGGAATGGATGACGATGTCGGCACCTTGGTCGAGCGGCTGCTGCAGATACGGGGTGACGAATGTGTTGTCGACGATGGAAATCACACCATAGCGATGAGCGATTTCGGAAATCTTCGTCACATTGTTGACCTGCAGCAACGGATTGGTAAGAACTTCGAAATACACGGCCTTCGCCGGACAACCATGTGCGGCCCCCTTGGCGGAGTGCCCGGAAACAGCGGCATCAAGCGCTTCGTAGTCGGCGGTGTCCACTTCCTCGACGATGACGCCCCAACGCTCGAAATATTCATGGAACAGCGCGTAGGTGCCACCATAAATGTTCTTGCCAACGACGATGCGGTCGCCCGGCTGGAAGATCGACAGTACCGCGTGGATCGCGGCCAGACCGGAACCGAACGCAAAACCGCGCGTGCCGTGCTCAAGCTGCGCGATCTGCTTCTCCAAAAACTCGCGGGTCGGATTGCCGCTGCGCGCGTAATCCCAACGGGGCATGGTTTCAACCGATTCGAAAGCATAAGTGGACGAGTTGTAGATCGGCGGGTTCACGGCTCCGGTGTTGTTGTCGTTGACCGGCAGTCCGTGGACAAGCTGAGTGTTGAATCTGGTCATGGTGCGCACCCCCTTGGGTTGTGGTTCATTGCCGCGTGCCATTCACGCGGTCGCTGGTACCCACTAAACCGCATCCTGCGTTTCAACGCGCGCCGCACCTTATCAACGTTGGTTATAGAACGCGCGAATCGCCATAACATTTTCCTGTAAGCAGCTATCAAACGGCGGAGATGCAAGACACCGCACCGCAATCGCAAAAACGTCGCCTGCATAAGGAGCGTGTGTCGGTTTCCTAAGGGAAAGACGTTTCGATGGCAATTGGAGGATGGGACGTCCACAACCGATCGAAAGACGATCGCAAACAATCGGAGGAAAATAGGAAAAGCGATTGTGCAAGCACACAATCGCTCATCCATGCAAAAAGGCTACGTAGGAAAAATTACGCTAGCACAGCAACCACCCGGCGCACAGCCTCACGCAACTGGTCCTCGGATTTGAGCAGGCTGAATCGTACGTAATCCTTGCCTACTTTGCCAAAACACGTGCCCGGCAGCGCGGCGACGGCCGCACGTTCCAACAGCATGTCGGCAAACTGTTCACCCGTCTGATCTTCAGGAGCGTGCACCCAAGCGTAGATGCCGCCGTCTGAATCGAAGACATCAAGTCCGGCTTCACGCAATCCACCTGCCACGATTTCGCGACGAGACGCATACCGTTCCGCAAGTTCGGCCACACAGCTCTGATCCGACAGCAGTGCCGCAGTGCCCGCGTCTTGAATGCTGGACGTAACCATGGAACCCATTTGATAGTGGTACTGCTTCACATGAGACACAATGTCGTCGTTGCCCGCGATGAAACCGGCACGCCAGCCGGCCATCGCATACATTTTCGACAGCGAACACACTTCCACCGCAACTTCGAAAGCGCCCGGCAGCGATAGTATGCTGATTTGCTGCGCATCGACACCCAATCCCGCATATGCGAAATCCTGCACGATCGCGAAATGATGTTCATGAGCCAAATCAACGGCACGCTGCAGAAACTCGCGCGGAGCCTGCGCACCCGTCGGATTGTTCGGATAGTTGAGCACCAGCACTTTCACACGATCCCACACCTGCGCAGGCACCGCATCCAAGTCCGGCAGGAAGCCACGCTCCGGCAACGATGGCAGCAGCACCTCCTCAGCTTGGCTCATCACCGTCATGCAATGGTATGAGGGGTAATATGGATCCGCATATGCCACAGCATCGCCCGGCGAAACAAGCACGGCGAACAACGCAGCCAGACCATCGACCGCGCCCTCCACGGCAAAAAGCTGGGTTTTCCAATCGACCTCAACACCGTACGTATTGCGATACCACTGTTCGGCAGCCTGCAGAAAACTTGGCTTGCCATCGAATGGCGAATACCGGGCATTTGCTGGATCGTCAACCGCTTTTTTGGCTATTTCTCGAATGAAATCAGCAGGAAACGCGTCTGGATTGCCTTTGGCCAAATCAATCACATCAGCCCCACCGGCAACCGCGGCAGCCACTTTGCGATCCATATCGGCGAACACATTCGGCGGAATCGACTGCGCCACCGTAGTGAACGCAACAGGAGAAACATACGAAGTCATTAATCAACCCTCCCTATCATCGCGCGACTGTATATGCGCACATTCACGCATATACGCAACCATCAGTGCGTCACCTTGCGTGCGAACCAATCGCCAATCCATTGAATGATCTGCACAATGACGATCAAAATAATAACAATCACAACGAGCACGCCGGTTTCGTAACGGTTATAGCCGTATTGAATGGCCATATCGCCGATACCGCCCGCGCCGATGGTGCCGACCATTGCGGAATAGCCAATCAGCGAAATGATGGTGAGCACCACGCCGCGAATAAACGACGGCAAAGCTTGCGGAAACACCGCATCCACAATGATTTGGCGTGTGGTAGCGCCAGTGGAGATGGCAGCCTCAAGCAAGCCCGGATCAACTTCGGAGAACGCGCTTTCCGCGATTCGCGCGAAGAACGGCACCGCGGCGATTGACAGGGAGATTGCGCCACCGGTCGGCGTGTAAGGATCACCCAAAATCAATTGCGCAACCGGAATAAGCACCACCATGAGAATCAGGAACGGCAGCGAGCGAATCGCATTTACGATGAACCCTACAATAACGTTCAGCACATGATTCGGCGTAAACAAGCGATTTTCAGTCAAATACAGCAGCAATGCCACCAGCGTGCCCAGCACCACGCCGATAATCGCCGACACCACAACCATATATGCCGTGTCGATCAGTGCTTGCCCAAGATTGTCTTGAAGGATTTCCAGAGTTTCTTCCATTGTTCTCACGCCTCCTGATTATCCGCAGCTTCGGCGGCCACAACCAGCTGCCCACGATCAAGTTCCCGATAGCTGAACACATGCGTTCTCAACGTATTCAACGCCTGCAGCAGCGGCTCCCCCGCGCCGGAAACAAGCACAATCAGAATGCCGATGGCCTGCGATCCGAAATATTCCACATTCGCATGCAGCACGTCGATACTCACACCGTAATCCTGCGCAACCTGGCTGATGAGCGGCTCGAGTGCCGCATCACCCTTGTATCGCAGTTCCACGATGGTGCCGGCCGGCAGCGACGGCACCAATTGCGGTGGCACGGCAATGCCGAGATAGCGTTCCACCAACGCTTTGGTGGTCGGATGCTTCGGAGCACTGAACACATCGAACGTGTTGCCTTGCTCCACTACCACACCGTTTTCCATAACGGCCACTCGGTCGAAAATCTGCTTCGCCACGTCAAGCTGATGCGTGATGAACACGATGGTAATGCCCAGTTCGCGGTTGATGCGCTGCAAGAGCGCCAGAATGCCTTCCGTGGTTTCGAGGTCCAAAGCGCTGGTCGCCTCGTCACACAAGAGAATCTCCGGCTTGTTGGCGAGCGCACGCGCAATGGACACGCGCTGCTTCTGTCCGCCTGACAGGCTGGACGGATAGCTGTCAATCTTGCTTTCAAGGCCGACGAGCCTCAGCAGTTCGTGGATACGGTCGGACCATTGCGATTTCGGATATCCGCCCGCCTTCAGCGCGAATTCGATGTTCTTGCCGACGGTGACGTTGGCGATCAGGTTGAAGCTTTGGAAGATGAAACCGATCTTTTTGCGCAGTTCGCGCAAGGTCGCGCCCTTCAATCCCGTAATGTCGGTGCCGTCGATAAGCACTTTGCCGCCGGTCGGGCGTTCCAGCAGGTTGATGGTGCGCACCAATGTCGATTTGCCGGCTCCGGAAAAGCCGACGATGCCGAAGATCTCGCCTTTTTCCACGCTGAGGCTCACATGCTTGACCGCTTCTACGGTGCGACCTCCTTCGTGGAAAGCAACCGACACGTCGTCCAGTTCGATGACGCTCATTTCATTCCTCGTTTCGTTTGAATCGTTCCATTCGGAACGACAGGCCCGCATGCTACCGATTATGGCTCATGCGGGCCTGTCGTAAGCTTTCGCTGACGGGATCACCAGTTCTTCGGCTTACCGAAATCCTTGAATTCGCTCTTAGCGATGGCGTCCTTGAATTTCTGGCTGACAAGCAGTTTCTTGACGGCCTTGCCGAAGTCGGAATCGACGTCTTGGGTGCGGACCACGAACACTTCGATCACGCCATCATCCTGCTTTTCCATGGCGAGCGCGTCGGCAGGCTTCAGATCAGCAGCCCAAGAGTAGTTGCCCGGCACCAGAGCCACATCAACGGTGTCCAAGGAACGGGCCAGCTGTGCAGCATCGATCGTTTTGATTTTGAGGTTCTTCGGATTGGATGCGATATCGTTGACCGTGGCCTTGGTGGCATCGACCTCGCCCTTGAGCGTCACCAAACCCTGCTGCTGGAGCACGCCGAGAGAACGTGCCAGGTTAGAGCCATCGTTCGCGATTGCGACCGTAGCCCCGTCTTCGATGTCATCGATGGACTTGTACTTGTTGGAATAGATGCCCAAGCCAAGGGTTGGGGTCTGTCCAAGGGAGGTCAGGTCGAGATTGTTGTCGGCGGTGAACTTCTTCAGATAATTGCCATGCTGGAAAAGATTCGCCTGAATGGAACCAGATGCAAGTGCCTTATTGGGCTGCACATAATCGTTGAACAGCTTGGTTTTCAGTTTGAAACCGTCATCTTTCAGCAGTGGCGCGATAACCTTGTCGACCATGTCTCCGTATGGTCCTGCGCACACGCCGACGGTGATTGTGGTGGTTTTGCCCTTCGTGGTGTTCAGGCTTTCCTTGGATGCGGATGCGCTATTGCCGGAACCGCATGCCGCAACGGAAATAAGCGTTGCAGCGGTGAGTACTGCTGCAGCGATTCGTTTGATGCCGTTCGGCTTCTTGAAAATAGCGATGGTCATGGTTGTTTTCCCTCTCTTACTTGTTTTGAAAAAATACGATTATTCCGTTACCGGATTACTGGCTTCGACGTCGGCTTTGGCCTGTGCGACGATATCTGGATTGTGGATGGCGAAGGCTTGTTCGGCGAGATGCACTTCGCGGGTTAGGAATTCGTGCAGCTTGCATTCGTAGCCATGCTCGCGTCCGACTTTGGCGATATAGCCGTTGATGTAGTCGACTTCCGTTGGACGTCCCTTGGTCAGGTCTTGATACATGGACGGATAGTGCAGCGGATGCGCCACGCCCGCGGTGTGCAGAATGGTTTCGACTTCCGTTTCGCGCGTGCCCAACAGTTGGTATCCGACTGCTTCGGCAGCACTGTAAGCTTCATCGACCAGCTGTTCGGTGAGCCAACGCGCGTCGGGATGCGCATGGAATTCGCCGAAGCGGATCTGGTACATGGTACACAACGTGTTCAGCACCGAGTTGAATACGATTTTCGCCATGCACATGCCGATGAAGTTGTCCACGATGGTCGGGTTGAGCGTGGCCGTTGCGAAATCCTCGTACAGCGCCTGCTCGTGTTTGCGCACCTCGTCAGTCACATCATCCGCGTAGGCACACAGGTTCATGGCCTTGGCATGTGCTCCGCCGGTGAAGTTGAAATCGCCGGGGCCGTACACGTAGGCACCGATCAGTGCGGTGCCGCCGTAAATGCGGTCTTTGGAGAAGTATTCGTTGAGCTTTTCGAAGTGTCCATAGCCGTTCATGGCGGAGAACACAATCTGCTTCTTGTTGAACAGGTGGGCGCAGCGCTTGAGCACGCCGTCAAGCTGCATCTGCTTGAGGAACACGATCCACACGTCTGGCTGGCCGGCATACTCCTCCGGGTAGTACACGTTGATCGGCACGAGATGGCGGTCTTCACCATCTTGAGACACGTAGGCGCCACCCTGCTCGCGGATCTTCTCGACATTCGGCTTCCACGTATCGATGAAATCGACATCCTTGTGTGCGAATTCCTGCAGCAGCACACCGTACTGGATGCCCATTCCGCCTGCACCGATCACTGCGTACTTCATACGCCCCCCTCTCTCATGTGTGTTTTCGTATGGCTTCTTTCAAGCGATAATCACAAGATATCGGTAAAAATCCTTTCCTATGCCGGCGTGGCTATATGCGATTTTTATGGAAGGCGCAAATCGTAATAATTCTTTTTTATGAACGGTTATCAGGATATGAAAAAGCCTTCCGTGGCACATGCCGCGGAAGACTTGGAAACAGAATTGACGGACGGCAGGTTGCCGTCAGGCGATTGTCAGAGCTTGCCGCCCTCGACCACAATGTCATCCGGATCGACGTCGGAACCGTACACCGGCTTCAGGGTCTCCTCGTAATCCTTGTGGAAGAAGTTCTCCTTGCCCAGCTTCACGATTTCGTCGTTCAGCCAGTTGAGCAGCTCCTTGTTGCCCTTCTGCACAGCCGGAGCGATGGTGTCCTCATCGCCGAGTTTGGTGATGCCGACCTTGAATCCCTTGTTGGACTTGGCCCAAGCCAGTACCTCGGTATTGTCGGTGGAGAAAGCGTCGCCACGACCATCGAGCAGCGCATTGTAGGCATCGGCGTACTGGTCGTACTTCTGTAGCTTGACGTCGGGTTCGTTCTTCTCGAAGTAGCTTTCGGCGGTGGTGCCCTTGGCGATGATCAGCGTCTTGCCCTTAAGCTGGCTCACGTCAGTGATTTCGGCATTTTCCGGGGAGACCACGCCGAGCGCCACCTTCATGTACGGCTTGGCGAAATCGACTTTTTCCTTACGCTCGTCGGTGACGGTGAAGTTGGCCAGCGTGATGTCCACCTTGTTGGAGGTGAGCACGTCCACGCGGGCGGCTGGATCGACGGAAGTGTACTTGACCTTCACTCCCAGATCCTTACCGAGACGCTCGGCGAAGTACACGTCGTAGCCGGCATTTTTGCCTTCCTTGTCGATGTAGCCGAACGGGGCCTTGTCGGAGAAGACGGCAACCTTGAGCTCGCCGGACTTCTTGATCTCGTCCAGAGTGCGGGCGGTGGCGCTACTGCTGGAGCCGGAATCGCCACCAGTGGAGCTCTCATCGCTCGGAGTGGCCGCGGACGGACCGCAAGCAGCCACCGAGGCGGCCATGATCAACGCGGCCGATGCGGCCACGATGCTCTTGAATGTTTTGTTGATGATTGATGCGGTCATGGTTTCTCCTCTCTTACAAAGATGACTGCTATCAAAATCTTGGATTTTGCGATTCTCGCCATTTGTCTTGATTATTCGGATTGATCGGTGGACTTGCGGTGCCGGTCGAATTCAAACGTGCGCAGGAACTGCTTGGCTCGTTCGGTGGTCGGATTGGTGAAGAATTGTTCGGCATTGTCGGATTGTTCCACGATGCCGCCGTCTTCAAGCAGGATCACCTGGTCGGCGATGGCTCGCGCGAATTGCATTTCGTGCGTCACGATGAGCATGGTCTGGCCGGAATCGGCAAGCTCGAGCATCACGTCGAGCACTTCACGCACCATTTCCGGGTCGAGCGCGGCGGTGACCTCGTCGAACAGCAGCACTTCCGGATGCAGGATCAGCGCACGGCAGATGGCCACGCGTTGACGTTGGCCGCCGGAAAGCTCGTGCGGCCAGGAATCCTTGCGGTCGGCAAGGCCGACGCGTTCCAGAAGCTTAATCGCCTCCTGCTCGACTTCGATCTTATCTCGCTTCTGCACCAAGGTCGGCGCCAGTGTGATGTTGCCAAGCACGGTTTTATTAGGAAACAGGTCGTAGCTTTGGAACACCATGCCAACACGGGTACGCAGTTCGCTGCTGCGCTTGCTGCGCCCAGCGGACTCAGTGCCCGGCTTGCCCGTTTCGATCACTTCACCATTGAGTGAAATGGTACCGCCCTGAATCGGCTCAAGGCCGGCGATGGTGCGCAACAACGTCGACTTGCCGGAGCCGGAAGGCCCGACGATCACAAACACCTTGCCATGCGGCACGTCGAACGAAATATCGTTCAATACCGGCTTGTCGGCATTGGCGTACTGCTTGACCAGATGCGCAATCTCAAGACTCGCCTGGCCTGACTGGTCCTGCTTGCCTGCTGCGTCAGTCATGCGACCACCTCTTTTCCAGTCGGCGGGCCACGATGGACAGCGGCCAGCACACAATGAAGTACATGAAGAAAATCACCCCGTAAATCCACAGGGTTCCGGTCGGATATTGGAAACGGTTCGCGTCGATGATCTGCTGGCCCACTTTGATGACCTCGACCACGCCGAGAAGCACGGCCAACGATGTCGTTTTCACGATTCGTGTCGCCAGATTCACCGAAGCTGGCAGAAGCCTACGCAACGCTTGCGGCAGAATCACTTTGACGAACGTCTGCCAGCCACTCAACCCAAGCACATACGCGGACTCATACTGGGCTTTCGGAATCGACTCAAGCGCGCCACGTACCAAATCACCCAATTCCGCGCCGCCCCACAGCACGAACACGAACACGCATGCGCCGGTCGCATCCAAATTCCAATTCCACGCACGAGCAAAGCCATAAAACGCGATGAACAGCAACGCCAATTGCGGCATGATACGAATGAAATCCAAATAAATCCTGGTCAACACACGAATGACAGGATTTTTCATCGTCATCAGCCAGCCGACAACCAATCCAACCGGCACGGAAAGACCCACCGACACACCGGCGATCCACACCGTAACCCACAGGCCCTGCAACAGGCGCGGAAACACGCCCGGCTCGAGCAGAATCTCAGCGCCGCTCATAGTCGAACCTCCGTTCCAGCCAAGTGCCGAACAATGAAATCGGCAGCAGAATCACCAAGTATGCGACGACCAGCATCAGCAGCGACTCGTACGTGCTGTAGTACATGCCGATCAGATCCTTGGCCATGTACATCACGTCGGCAAGCGCGATGGCCGACACGACGGATGATTCCTTGATCAGGAAGATCACGTTGGCCACAACGCCCGGAATGGACGTGCTGATGGCCTGCGGAATGACCACGCGGCTCAAGGTCTGCCATTGGCTGAGGCCCAGCACGTACGCGGATTCGCGTTGCACGTTCGGAATGGTTTCGAGGCCGCCACGCATCGCTTCGGCCATGTAGGAGCCGCCAAGGAAGCCAAGTCCCACGATCGCGCACTGTTCCGCGGACCATACGATGCCAAGCTTCGGCAGACCGAAACACAGGAAGTACAGTTGCACCAGCAACGGCGTGTTACGGCTGAGTTCGATGTAGACGCGCACGATGTGCTTGAGCACGGGAATGCGTGCGATTTCAATGCCTGCGCAGATCAGTCCGACCGCAATCGAAAGCACGATGCCGAACACGGAAATGAACAGCGTCATCACCGAACCGTTGACGAAGAATGGCGCGTAGTGCGTCACGAATGTCCAGTCGAACACGCGCCCCCTCCTATCTTTCTCTTCAGGTTGTCGAATTCTCTACGGATCCGTCGGAACCTTTCCGGCTATTTCCAAGCTTTTGCCGTGGACGCGCCCCATCGTACCGCGCAACAATCGCGGAACAGGCCGCGTCGTTATCGGTTTTTCATATAAGCGTTTATCAGCTCCCAAAAACGCTTCCGGCGATCCTTTCACAGTATTGCACGCTGGCGTTTCCACTGTTCGCCCATATCGAAATGTGAAGATTGGGTATACCCTGCGAGAGAGTATGCACATGCTCATTCGACATGCAACGATGGAGGATTTGGACGCGATTGAGGCTGTGGAGGCCGCCTGCTTCCCACCTGCGGAGGCCGCAACGAACGAGAGCCTGACCGCACGCGTTGCCACGTATCCGGATCATTTCTGGCTTTTGATCAACACTGACGCCGATGACGATGCCTGCTTCCCAGCTTCTGTGGAAGACGGCACATTGGTTGGTTTCGTCAACGGTATGACGACCAACGAAAAGGACTTGGCCGACGTCATGTATGAGGATGTTTCCCTGCACGACGAGCATGGCGCTTGGCAGATGATTTTCGGCGTGGACGTGGCTCCCGTCTACCAGCATCGCGGTTGCGCCAGCTATCTGCTGCGTCGTGTGATTCTTGATTCGACGATTGCCGGGCGCAAAGGCATTGTGCTGACATGCAAGGAACGCCTTGTCGGATTTTACGCCCGTCTGGGATTCGTGGACGAAGGCATGTCTGCTTCGACGCACGGCAATGCGGCATGGCATCAGATGCGCTTGACGTTGACGCAATCCCCTTCTGAAGAATCGTTCGTCGAATCCGATCCAGATGCGAAAACCATGGAAATTCCAGTGGTTTTGATCGCTAACTGACAGCGTGTTGCCTCCTCGCAACACCACCGCGACACGCCGATGATTTGCATTCTGCCTAGAATCCACGTAAGTTAGCACTCGCTTCGGGCGGTTGGCGCAGAGGTAGCGCACTTCCCTGACACGGAAGGGGTCACAAGTTCGAATCTTGTATCGCCCACGCGAAGCGGGTAACGAAGCTGGGAAACCGGCGAAATTATCCCACGGGTGATTGGCGCAGCGGCTAGCGCACTTCCTTCACACGGAAGGGGTCATAGGTTCGATTCCTATATCACCCACTGAATTTCCGCTTCTCACGGCGGAAGTTCTTTGCGGACATAGCTTAGTTGGTAAAGCGCAACCTTGCCAAGGTTGAGACCGCGGGTTCGAGTCCCGTTGTCCGCTCCATCAGAGAGCCCCACCGGATTGGTGGGGCTCTTCGTTTATCCGTTATCCGATCTTTCCCGAACAGTCACTGCTCCCCCATGCCATGCCAGGCGTAGTCGAAATGCATGAATTCGGGAACCTTGTACCATTTGACCGGATAGCCGGCTCCATGCGCACAGAACACCGAATCCGGCGTGTTCTCCAAGTCGGATTCCGGATCGTATGCGGACTGCTCAATCACCTCGTCGGCGTTGTGGCATGGCCTGTACCCTGCGAACACGCAACTCAAATGCCCACGCCCGTGCGTGTACGCGTTCACATCCATCGCATAATCTCGCATTTGGGCAACCGGCACCTCACCTTCAAGCACCATATATTCACCATCGCCGGAAGGCGTGTCAAACGAGCCGCTCATACGCTGTATGTCGGCCATCGCATGGCCGACCATATCTTGCGGAACCTCCAAACGGAAGCCATACCACGGCTCCAGCACACGGCAGTCGCCGCGTTCCTTCGCTTCCATCAAGCCTTGCCGAATCGCACGATACGTGGCCTGGCGGAAATCGCCCCCTTCCGTATGTTTCAAATGCGCACGGCCAACCAGCAATGTGATCTTCATATCGGTAATCGGAGAGCCGATAAGCACACCCAAATGTTCACGTTCCTGGCAATGCTGCAGAATCAGCCTCTGCCAGTTACGGTCGAGCACATCCTCGCTGCACACGCTCGCGAACCTCATGCCGCTGCCGGCAGGCAATGGCTCGAGCAGCACATGCGTTTCCGCATAATGGCGCAACGGTTCGAAATGGCCCACCCCCTCAACCGGATGTGTGATCGTCTCCTTATATAAGATGCCGCCCGGGCCGAATGACACGTCCAAGCCGAACCGGTCGTGCATCATCTGCTGGATGACCTCCAACTGCACCGCACCCATCAATTGCAGATGAACTTCCTCAAGATGCGACTGCCACACCACATGCAGCAACGGATCCTCATCCTCAAGCTCGCGCAACGCAACCAAGCAAGCGTGAATATCGCACTCCCCCGGCAGTAACGTGTACGTAAGCACCGGCTGAAGCACCGGATTCACGCCGTCAGGCTCTTTTCCAAGCCCAGCACCGGGATATGTCCGCGTCAAGCCAGTAACGGCACACACGGTGCCAGCAACAACCGAATCGACCGTAGTGAATTTCGCGCCGGAATACACGCGCACCTGATCGGCCTTCTCATGCCACATACCATCGTCGTCGATTTTCGACTCGCCAAGGTCGGTGCCAATCCGCGCAGTGCCGGAAAGCATCGTTTTCGCCTTGAATTCACCGCCCGTTACCTTAAGCCATGTCAGGCGATTGCCTTGTGCATCGTGCGATACCTTATATATACGCGCGCCGAATTCGCTGTCATACTCCGGCTCGCGCACATACCGCTCGAATCCTGCGACGAACTCGTCAATACCGTCCATTTTCAGCGCGGATCCGAAGAAACACGGGAACAAGGCACGATCAGAGATCATCTCACGAATGGTTTCATCCGGGATCGTTCCGCTTTCCAAATACGATTCCATGGCGGTTTCGCTTTGCATGGCGATATCTTCCATAACATCGGCAAGCGCCGCATTGTCATCATGCGCTCCGGTGAAATCGATGCAGCCATCCGAGAAACGCTTCTTCAGCTGATTGAGCAGTTTCGTTTTGTCAGCTGCAGGAGCGTCCATTTTATTGACGAAGATGAAAGTGGGCACGTTGTAACGTTTCAGCAATCGCCATAACGTTTCGGTATGCCCTTGGATGCCATCGGCACTGGAAATGACCAAAATCGCATAGTCGAGCACGGCGAGGGTTCGTTCCATTTCCGCCGAAAAATCGACGTGCCCCGGAGTGTCAAGCAAGGTGAGAGTGAGGTTCGGCGTGGTGATGATCGCCGGTTCGGTGAAGATGGTAATGCCTCGCTGCCGTTCCATCGTGTTGGTGTCGAGAAACGCGTCGCCATGGTCGACACGGCCGAGTTTGCGTACGTTGCCCGTGGCATACAGCAACGCTTCTGACAGCGTGGTTTTGCCGGCGTCAACATGCGCCAGAATGCCGGTGACGATTCGTTTCATGGGCTCCTCCCATTGCCGAGCGACCGCCGAAGCAGCAGCCGCCTATCGATATGCGAAAGCCCTTACGCCTATTGACGTAAGGGCTTGGTGGTGACCCCGGGGAGACTCGAACTCCCGACCTTGAGATTAGAAGTCACATGCTCTATCCAGCTGAGCTACAGGGCCAAACCTGATTCAGTATAATCAGTTCGCGCGTTCTTGCCAACTTGAACGCGCGGAACAAGGCCATCATACCGATACAAAACCATGAAAACCTACGACTCCCCGACCTTGAAACGAGCCGACAGCCCGCAAGATCAGGGAAGCGAAAGATCACGGTTCGATAATCCAGCTCAAACCGACCAGCACAATGAGGAACAGCACGTTCACCGCCGAGTAAACGGCCAGATAGCGTCCCTTCTTGTCAGGATACTTGCGCGTCACGTTCTTGTAGCCGATCAGCGACGCCATGGATGCGATCAGCGTACCCATGCCACCAAGGTTGGTGCCGATGATCAGAGCACGCCATTGATCGCAGAAGCCCGACAGCAGCAACGTGGTCGGCACGTTGGAAATGAACTGGCTCGACACCACGGCGACTTCAAGAGGATGCTGCCCCACCAGAGCTTCGGCCAGCTGGTAAAATTCCGGCACGCGTTTCATATTGCCGATGAAAATGAAGAACATGCAGAAGGTCAACGGCAATCCCCAGTCGATATTGCGGAACACGCGGCGATCGCAGAACAGGAACGCCACCACCACGATCACGCACATGGCCCATAGCGGAATGAAATCGCTCACAGCCAGCAAACACACGATGAACAATGCGCAATATACGATCGTGCGCCAACCTCCATAGCCGGCGCCATAGCCGGTCACACGAATCTCATCCGGCCGCGGCTGATCGGAATTCGGAGCGAGCACATTCTGTTCGATGCCGCTGCCGTCGATAGAGGAAAATTCGGAAACAGGTTTCTTACCGAACGCCACACAGACGATGATCACCAGCAATACCGCCGCGGTAACGGAATACGGCGCCATAATGCCGATCATTTCAGCGGACGGCATGCCCGTCAACGCTTTCAGATACAGGTTGTGCGCATTGCCGATCGGCGTCAACATACTGCCCACGTTCGCACCGACGGTCATCAACGTGCCGACCAGTACCGCATGCTCCTCCATATGGGCCATGGTAAGCACCGCGATCGCGAACGGAATGAACGTAACCAACGCCACATCATTGGTAATCAGCATGCCGGAAAAATACGTGAGCGAAATCAGCGTGATCACCAATCCGCGTGCGGTGCTCACATGATGCAGCAATCGTGAGCCAATGATACGGAACACGCCGATGCGCTGGAAGCCGCACACCACCAGCATCAGGCAGATCAGCTGCGAAATGGTGCTCGCATGAATATATCCGCCGTACTCCTTGTCAGGAGGCACGATAAAGCATGAAATAAGAGCAAGTATGGAAGCAACTACGAGAATGGTCTCGTTTTTCAGGATTTTAACGACCAATCGTCGCATTCATTCCTCCGTGAATCCAGTTTGCAAACCGTTTGCAGACCCGGGCGATTTTCTCAAGAAACGCCGTATTCACTTTACCCGAAAAATCGCATAGCACATACCCTTGGCATACGATTTTTCCGACCATTCCAACGTTTTTCAGCCACTACGCCCTACTGTTCTTTACCTTTGCAAACCGGCAAAACTGTTTTGCAATTGCAAAACACGCCGGAAGATACTGTATGTCAACTAAGAATTCGTTAAGTATTCTCGCCTCGTTCACCACATGTTCGCCGGCCGTTCACACAACACTCGGATATGAGGCAAATCCAAGTACCAGACAAAGATGTTCGGGGGTATCAGACGTTCTGGCGCACGGCGGAAGCTCAAGTACACGACAGATATTCAGGCGACGTTATTGCCAAACACCCTCGCCTGCAGATCCTTACGCAAGGTCTCAAGTTTGGTGATCTGACCGAGCAGCTCGATTTTCTCGGCACCGTCCGGCAGTTGCGCCATGCGACGCTTGTCCGCACCGATCTTACGCATGATGCCCGTGTCAAGCAGTCGAATGATGAGTTCGGATGCATACCTGCGCTCGTCATCGGTCGGCTTGCGCAGTTGCACGTTGATTTCTTGCGATTGTTGCGACGCACGTTCCGTATCGGCGTCGCTCGGCGGCAACGGCAGTTGCATGACGGCAAGCTCGTTGATTACGGATTCCAGCATCGGTCCGCCTGCTTTGGTGAGATTATGCATCCACAGTCCTTGCGGGGTATCCGTGGACGGCAGACCGCCGGCCGCAGCGATGGCTTGGAACAGCGTACGGAATACGGGGGTCATGAAGCTCGACAGCGTGAGGCTGGCGAACAATGTCGGATCCACGGCAAGCGGCACCTGAATCAGGGTCGCCATGAACTGCTGTTCGCAAATGAACACGGCATCGTCGATACGGTAATAGGATTGCTCCGCCGCGTCACGATGTTCCAACGCCTTGCGCGCGGAAGGATTCGCATACGGATTCGCGCCCTGATCCATGCGAGGTTCCGCCGCCGCTGCGGCATTGGCGGCAAAACGACGTTTCGGCGCATACGCATCCTCGTTCCACACATTGAGTTTGCGACGGGCGTCACGCACTTCGCGCTGCATGATATCGAGATCGACGCCGATTTGGCGTACCGCCTTGCGTGAATACAAGTCAAGCAGCGAACGGTCGCGAATCTGCGCGATCAGCGGTGCCACGGCCTTGACCGCCCCCATTTGCCCCGTGACATAGGTGGTGTCGAAACGTCCGATAGCTGTTTTGATCACGAAATCATACAGCGGCTCGGCATTCGCAATAAGCGCGCGAACCGCCTCATTGCCACGTTTGATGCGCAAATCGCATGGATCGAGATTGTCATCGGCCACGGCGACGAACGCCTGCGTCGAAAACGCGGCATCCAATCCGAACGCGTGAATCGCAGCCTTCTGACCGGCGGCATCACCATCAAAAGTGAACACGATACGGGAACTCAACTGCTGCCCATCAACCTTCAACGGACCAATCAGCTGCACCGCGCCCAACGAATCGTCGGCGATAAGACGACGTACGATTTTGGCATGTTCCGCACCGAACGCGGTACCACATGTGGCGATCGCGGTGTCGACTCCGGCCAGATGCATGGCCATCACGTCGGTATAGCCTTCGACGATCACCACCTGACGTTTCTTGACGATCGCAGCCTTCGCTATATCAATGCCATACAGCACCTGGTTTTTGCGGTATAACGCCGTGTCCGGCGTGTTGATGTATTTCGCACCGATCGAATCGTCCTCATACAATTTGCGCGCTCCGAAACCCAGCGTACGACCGGTCGAATCGCGAATCGGCCATGTTACGCGGCCTCGAAAATAGTCGTACACTCCATGCTGGCCTTGGCGAGCCAACCCCGCGTCCAGCATCTCCTGCTGCGTGAAACCTTTGCCGGCCAGATAGCGCACTAGGTTGTCCCAACCTTGCGGAGCGTATCCACAACCGAAACGCTGGCAATCGGCCTGGCTGAAGTTACGACCGTCAAGCAATTTACGTGCGGCGAGCGCGTCTTTGGTCATCAGCTGCGATACGAAAAACTCCTGTGCGGCCTCGTTGGCTTCCAGCAGGCGAGCACGTTTCGAACCGGTATACTCTTTCTTGGCGCTCGACTGGTCATAACGCAATTCGATATGGTATTTGTCGGCCAAAAGCTCGACGGCGTCGCGGAAGTCGACGTTCTCCTGATGTTCAATATAGCCGAACACGTCACCGCCGAGACCGCAACCGAAGCAATGCCATACGCCCAACGCCGGGCGCACGGAAAAACTTGGCGTTTTTTCATCGTGGAAAGGGCATAGCCCTACATAAGTGCCAGTTCCGGAAGGCTTGAGCGAAACCGTCGCGGACACAATGTCATACAGATCGGCGGTGGCACGAACTTTTTCGATATCTTCCTTCAGAATCATTCCTGGCATAGCTCACCACCTTAACAGCAAGCGCGGCACGTTGACCAACCATCGAACGTGCCGCGCCCACCATATTGACTTTCACGGCGTGCCTTGTTTTCCACGCCCGTTTCCTTACAGAATGGTTGCGGGATTGAGCTTGGCGAGGTCTTCCGGAGTCAGCACCTCCGTGGCGTGCTCATACAGGCGCGGGATGCGGTTGCACAGACAGGTGAAGATCTCATAGCTGATGGTGCCTGCGGCACGACCCCAATCGTCGGCGGTCGGTTCGGCATAATCCTCACCACGGCCCGGACCGAACAGCTGCACGGTGTCGCCCTCATGCACGCCAAGCTTTTCCGCGGCACCATGCAGGTCAAGCATGAACTGATCCATGCACACGCGGCCAGACACACGGTACAGGCGCGGACCTTCCGTAGTCATCACACGCACCGGACCGCCAGGCTTGACCACATGCTTCGCGCCTTCCATATCGAAACCGGAAGCGGAACGGTGAATGCCGTCTGCATAGCCTACAGGCACGATTGCGGTGGACGTGTCTGTAGGAGTCAGGTACGTGCGGCCATAGGAAATGCCATGGCCCGCCTCCACATCCTTGACCGTGCCAAGCTGCGCCTGCAATGTCATGGCCGGAGTCAAATCATACGTGCCAGGCGTGCCCATAGCCGGATCAGCCTCATAACCATACAAGCCAATACCCGGGCGGGTAAGCTCAAAATGAATCTCCGGGCGCGAAAGCGTGGCCGCCGTATTGGCAAGATGACGAATCTCCGGCGCAATGCCGGCAACTTCCATACGACGGGTGAAATCCTTGAAATTCTCGATCTGCCTATCAGTGGACGCCACGAATTCAGGCACGTCCGGAGCGTCGGCCACCGCCAAGTGGCTCCACTGGCCGACGATATGCAGCACACCCTCCTTAGCGAGAGGCACCAGCTTGGCGAGTGCCGCGTCAAACGTGGCCGGAGTGAATCCATTACGTCCGAAACCGGAATCGACCTTCACATGCACACGCGCGGTTTTCCCAAGACGACGCGCCGCGGCCGCAACGCCGTCAATGCCCGGCAATGAGCCTACGGAAATATCGATATCATTGTCGATCAGCTCGTCAAAAGGCACAGCCATGCCGTTATATACCCATGTCAGAATGTGGCAGCGGTCCGGCCCGATGCCCGCCTTGCGCAGCAGCAGCGCCTCATGTGATTGCGCCGTACCCAGCCAGGTCGCACCTCCCGCAAGTGCCGCGAGCGCGGCCGGAATAAGACCATGCCCGTACGCGTCGGCCTTGACCACACCCATCACGGCGGTGCCGGAATTCGGGCCGCCAACCACGCTCACCAGATGACGCATGTTGTTTCGCAATGCGGCCATATCGACGATGGCCTGCGCCGGATATTGCTTTTGGGCGGCCTCATAATTGGCCTTGCCTTGTTCGGATGAGAATTGCCATTCACGGGCAGCGTTGAAAGTCATGGCTCTATTGTTGCGCTCCCACGTGACGGCTTCGGAAAGGCGCGCACACATGGTGAGACGATTCACGGGGTTTTCACGTTTTTGTCCGCGCCAGGTTTTTACACTCTCCTTACATAAGGCGCGTACACCTCCCGTATATGAGGCGTTCAGCCCTTCTTTGATTTCTGGCGTTTGAGGCGTGCCAGAGTCCCGGAAATCCGTCCGGTCCAGCCCATATAAAACCATTTTTAGGGAATTAAGACCATGGATCTTTTTCGCAAAAAGTCAGTGGACCAGCTCGTGTCCGAGTCGACTCCGCTGAAACGCACATTGAAAACGTTTGACCTTACCATGCTGGGAATCGGCGCCATCATCGGCACCGGCATTTTCGTACTCACCGGTAAGGGTGCCCTCACCGCAGGTCCGGCATTGTGCGTCTCCTTCCTTCTGGCCGCGGTCTGCTGCGGTTTCGCGGGATTGTGCTATGCGGAGTTCGCCGCGATGGCACCAGTGTCCGGTTCCGCATATTCGTACGCGTATTTGGCGTTCGGCGAGCTGATCGCGTTTGTGATCGGCTGGGATTTGATTTTGGAATACGCATTGCAGGCGGCCACCGTGTCCGCCGGATGGTCCGGATATTTCAACAAACTGTTGGAAGGTTTCGGCTTGCATCTGCCAGTTGAGCTGACCGCGGCATACGGCACCACACCAGGCGTGACCACATACTTCAATCTGCCTGGTTTCGTGATCGTGCTCATCATCACTTGGGTGCTGTCCATCGGCATCAACCAGACGAAGAAAACCAACGATATTATGGTGATGATCAAACTGGCCATCATCGTGCTGTTCATCGTGTGCACCGTCTGGTACATCAATCCCGCCAATTGGAAGCCGTTCTCCCCGTACGGCATTTACACGTTCCAGCCGGGCTCGACGCAGCCGTACGGCATCGTGCCGGCCGCGTCGATCGTGTTCTTCAGCTTCATCGGCTTTGACGCGGTGTCCTCTTCCGCCGAGGAGACCATCAATCCGAACAAGACACTGCCGCGCGGCATTCTGATCTCGCTGGCCGTGTCCACCGTGCTCTACATCGTCATGACGCTGATCATGACCGGTGTGGTGCCATACAAGGAGTTCGCAAACTTCATTGATGCTCCGGTGGCCGGCGTGATTCTCGAAACCGGTCTCAACTGGCTGGCGTTCGTTGTCAATCTTGGCGCTCTGATCGGCATGACCACGGTGATGCTGGTGCAGCTGTACGGCCAGTCCCGCATCTGCTATGCCATGAGCCGCGACGGCCTGTTCCCGAAGTTCTTCGGCGAAGTGCACCCGAAGTACCGCACCCCGTTCAAAGGTACATGGTTCTTCGGTATTCTAACGGCCATCGCCGGCGGTTTCATCAACATCAACGTGCTGTTCGAATTGGTGAACATCGGTACGCTGTCGGCATTCATCATCGTGTCCGCAGGCATTCTGTGGATGCGTAAGACCCAGCCGGACGCACACCGCGGCTTCCGCGCTCCGGGCGTACCGTTCACGCCGATCTGCGCAATCATTTTCTGCTTCATTCTGATTTGCGGTTTGAATTGGGAGACTTGGGTGCGTTTCGCAATCTGGTTCGCCCTTGGTTTGATTGTGTATTTCGTGTACAGCCGCAAGCATTCCGCATTGAACGAGCCAGGACTGTTCTAAAAACCGGCAATACTGTTGTTTTTGATATATCTTTCGTAAGATATATCAAAAACAACGCAATCGGATATAAAAATCCCGTTGAACATCTGAAATACGATATTCAACGGGATTTTTGTTTCTCAATATCGAAGATTGTTTGCGATTGTTTGCGATGAATTTATATTGATTGATACCAATCCATATAAATCCGCAAATCTCACCATTCATGACGCTGATAGGCGATACGAGTGGTATCGAACGGCCTGTCAAGCAACTGAATCAAGCCGCAGCGCGCAAAACCATTCGATTCGAGCACATGCTGCATGGCCTTGTTGTTGGGATGCGTATCCGCGCGCACATTACCGTAATGTTCGATGCACCAGTTGATGCAGTCCTTCGCCGCACCCTTGGCGAGACCCGACGAGGCGATACGATGGATGGTCACATACGGATCGTCATCCAGCCAGGCACCATCGATATTCACATATGTCGGGTCAACGCCCGGACACAATGCGAACTGGGCGAGCACACGCTCCTTGCCATCAACCGTATCGACCAGCAGCACGGTGCGTTGCGATTCGACATCGTCACGAACCACTTCCTCACGCGGGAACTTATCACCCCACTGCGTGGGATTGCCGTTGGAGGCCATCAACTTGCGGGCATGCTCATAAATCTTCAGCATGGTCGGCAAATCGGCCATAGTGGCGCGACGGAACCGCCGTTCAGAGGTAATGACGCTCTCCTCACCCATCTCATTCACCTTTGCATCACCTTGTCTTCTTCCGAGCGTCAAAAATACCATGCCCACGGCACAGTATTCGCAATATGCCCGAAAAAAGACGTGCAATCACACGCGAATCAGACCAGGCGGCGCTCAAACGCGTCAGAGCTGATGCCCTTGGCGAGAATATCCTTGCACCATTCCTTCGCCGTGAACAGACTATGGTCACGGTAATTGCCGCAGCTTTCAATGGTGGTGGCAGGAATGTCATCCCATGTGGCCTCATATGCGATGAATTCCAGCGCCTCCTTCAACGCGCGCGCCACTTCTTCCGTGGAATGCTCACCCCATGTCAATAGATGGAAACCGGTACGGCAGCCGAACGGGGAACAATCGATATAACCGTCGATGCGTTCACGCAACAGCACCGCAATCGTATGTTCGATGGTGTGCAGGCCACCGGTCGGAATCGCATTCTCATTCGGCTGAACCAAACGCAAATCATAATTGGAAATCACATCGCCATTCGGACCGGTCTGCGTGTCGATATAACGCACATACGGAGCCTTCACCTTGGTGTGGTCGAGCTGGAAGCTTTCCACAACCGGCTTGTCTTCTGCCATCATCAATCCTTTCTTCAACAACTGTTCGTCTCTACTGTCGCCGTTTTGCCGGCATACGTCAACCTCACCGCCATACATGTTGCCGATAACGTGTTACGTATCGTATAAAGCATATGGTTTTGCAATAATCGATACGCTTATTCCCCAAGCTGACACGTCACCTGATTCATGCAACGAAATCGCGGATCACTTCCATGAACCGTTCGCCATACGCTTCCAATTTGAGTGCACCAACGCCATTGACTTGCGAGAATTGCTCGCCGGTGACCGGCCTGATACGCACCATGTCGCGCAACGTTTTATCGGAAAAGACGATATACGGGGGTTTACCGAGTTCGCGGGCGATGTCAAGCCGCAACGCACGCAGTTTGGCGAACAATTCCTCGTCTCCGTCGCCCGGCACATACGATCCCATGGCCTGAGAGCCCACGGACGGCGATTCCGCACGTTTCGCAGCGTGCTTCCGTTCGATCTTCTTGATTTCATAATGAAAATTCGGCGCGACCGTTTCCGCCGCACGTTCACCGAAGCGAACGATCGGCATGGAACCTTCCGAGATGGAAAGAAAACCATCCGTCGCCATCTGGCTGAGCACGTCACGAATCTGTGCCTCCGAAGTCGCGCTCAACATGCCGTATGTCGGCAGATCGGCAGGATGAAGATAGTTCAAATCCTGCGCTTTCGACCCTCGCAGCACTTTGACGATCTTCCCCGAACCGACCTTCTGGTTCACGTCATGCACGCAGCGGCTGATGGCCCGCGCGATATCCGTGACGTCAACGGTTTCAAACGTATTCCCGCAGTTTGCGCATCCCCCCACACATGTGCCGTCATCACGGACGGCCGCTCTCCCGGCCTCACCGAAATACCTGATCATATACTCGTGCAGACAATCCGTGGTACGGCAATAACCAATCATGGCGTTGAGCAGACGCCGTTTCGACGCACGCACGACCTCCTGCTCTTCGGCAGTCAAACGCTCGTTCTCATAATCCGAATCAAGCAGCCTTCGCCTCGTAGCAATATCAGACTCGTTCCACAGCAACGTGCACCGGCTCGGCTCGCCGTCGCGCCCCGCACGACCGGCCTCCTGATAGTACGCTTCGATCGATTCCGGCATATTATGGTGGATCACATAACGCACGTTCGACTTGTCGATGCCCATGCCGAACGCATTCGTGGCAACCACCACAGGCACACGGTCGGTTACGAAATCACGTTGCGCCCGCTCCCTCGTTTCGGCCGGCATACCGCCATGATAGGCGACTGCGACCATGCCAAGTCGCGTCTCATCCTCACCTTTCGCGGCACGCAGCTCGCGCACGGCGATATTCAACGATTCGGCAAGCGACTCCACTTCCTTGCGGGTCGCGCAATATACGATGCCGGATTCGTCAGGATGATCCGCAATATATGAAGCCACCCATGAGGCCTTATGTTTCCTTTCCATCCTGATCACGTCGAAATACAGGTTGGCCCTGTCGAAGCCGGTGACGGTGACGGACGGATCACGCAATCCGAGAATTCCGATAATATCGCGGCGCACCCGTTCCGTCGCGGTCGCAGTGAACGCGGCAACCGTCGGACGGGTCGGCAATGCCTTCAGAAAATCGCCGATACCAAGATATGACGAGCGGAAATCCTGACCCCATTGTGACACGCAATGCGCTTCGTCAACGGCGACCAGAGAAATCGGCACACGACTGGCGAACGTGCGAAAACGTTCGGTTTCCAAACGTTCCGGAGCCACATACAGCAGTCTGATCCGTCCCGACAAAGCCTGTGCGAACACCAGATCCTGTTCGTCGGGACTTTGCGTGGTATTGATGAACGCGGCTGGAATGCCCACGTCGTTGAGCGCGTCGACCTGATCGCGCATCAACGAGATCAACGGGGAAATGACGATGGTCATGCCCGGAAGAAGCGTGGCGGGAATCTGGTAGCAGATCGACTTGCCAGCGCCGGTGGGCATGACGCCGAGCGCATCATGGCCTTGGATAATCGCATTGACTATGCCTTCTTGACCGGGACGGAAGGCGTCATATCCGAAGTAGGTGCGTAGGGCGTCACGCGCCGACGTAAACTCTGTCATACGCAGCAGTCTAGTATCAAACCGCTTCTACTCGGTGCGGAGGGCGGTGGCGTTGCCGACCGGCAGTACAATGGCACCAACCATAATCTGCACGGAAGTGTAGGAATCAAACGCACCGGTCGGTTCGGCGGCGAGCGCGATGTCCGGATCGTTCACATGGTAAAAACCTCGCCATAGCCTGAGTGGGAAAGGAAAAGATACGCTTCCAGCTCATTCGATGGCGAGGATTTATACATGCCGCAACAATGTGACAGATTACACAAAATTGTCACATTCTCATGATGGCTTTATCACAAGCTGTTTTTACTAGATCTGGCGAAAAGCCTGTTCCAAATCCGCGATCAAATCGTCAGCATCTTCAAGACCGACGGAAAGTCGCACAAGATTGGCGGGCACTTCCAGCGTGGTACCGGCGACGGAAGCGTGGGTCATGGCACCCGGATGCTCAATCAGGGATTCCACGCCACCCAACGACTCGGCCAGGGTAAACACTTCCGTGGCACCGGCGAACTTCTTGGCCGCTTCGAATCCGGCTGCGATCTGCACGGAGATCATGCCTCCGAATCCGCCGTGCATCTGTCGTGCGGCAATCTCGTGGCCTGGATGGGATTCCAGTCCCGGGTACCATACGCGTTCCACTTCAGGGCGGGTTTCCAGCCATTGCGCCACCTTCATGGCGTTACGGCTGTGCTGCTTGACGCGCAGATCCAACGTTTTGAGGCCACGAATGTCAAGCCAGGAGTCGAACGGAGATGGCACGGCTCCGGCCGCGTTCTGCAGGAACGCCACTTCATCGCGGATTTCCTTGTCGTTGAGCACCACCGCTCCGCCGACCACGTCGGAATGGCCACCGATGTATTTGGTGGTGGAATATACGACCACGTCGGCGCCGTCCGACAACGGATGCTGCAATACCGGGGATGCGAAGGTGTTGTCTACCACCACTTTGGTGCCATGCGCGTGAGCGACCGCTGACGTGGCCGCGATATCAGTGATGTTGAGCAGCGGGTTCGACGGGGTTTCCACCCAAATGTACCGGTACTGCTTCTGGCTGAGCGCCGCGGAAACGGCCGCCGTGTCGGTGATGTCCACCACGTCAAGGCCGACGCCCCACGGCACGAACACCTTGGAAAGCAATCGGTAGGTTCCGCCATACACGTCATTGCCAAGCAGAATATTGTCGCCCGGCTTCAACGTGGCACGCAGCAGCACGTCGATGGCGGCCAGTCCGGAAGCGAAACTCAGCGCGTAGTTCGCGCCTTCGACCGCGGCGAGCTGCTCGTCGAAGGAATTGCGGGTCGGATTGATGGAACGGCTGTAATCATAACCGTTGCGCAGGCCGCCGACACCATCCTGCTTGAACGTAGATGTCATATAAATAGGGGTGACCACGGCTCCGGTGGTCGGATCGGGTTCCTGTCCTGCGTGAATGGCGCGGGTGGCGAGTGAGGTGGCGTTCAGGGCTTCGGTGTTGGTCGAGATGGTCATGATGGGAACTCCTTGAAAATAGCGAATGGTTTGGGTTGAACGAATAATGGGCATGATCGTGAAACAGCTGACCGGCGGTTTACAGATACCGCTCCGCAAGACTTGGCTTGGACGTGCGTTCCACAACGTCGGCGAATCCGTTGGCACGCATCCAATCGTCGTTGAAGATCTTTTCCATATAGCTGCGGCCGGAATCGGGCAGCAACGCCACTACCAGCTGGTTTTCACCCAAATCATGCTCGCGAGCGTATTTGAGGGCCGCCATAACGGCCATGCCGGACGACCCTCCGACCAGCAGTCCCTCCTCCGCAGCCAAACGGCGGGTCATTTCGAACGCTTCGGCATCGTTGACCTGCACGATTTCGTCGGGAAGCTCACGGTCGAACGCTTTCGGATAGAAATCCTCGCCGACTCCTTCGATGCTGTACTGGTGCACGTCGTCCGGATTGGAGTAGATGGAGCCTTCCGGATCGGCGCCAATCACCTGTACTTTGCCGTCGGAAGCTTCTTTCAGGTAACGTCCGGTGCCGGAAATGGTGCCGCCGGTGCCAATGCCCGCCACGAAATGCGTGACCTGATGATCACTGGCTTCCCAGATTTCCGGACCGGTGGTGCGGTAGTGGCTTTCCGGCCCGTTCGGATTGTCATACTGGTTCGGGCGATACCCTCCCGGAATTGCTTTGGCGAGACGTTCCGCCACCTGATAGTAGGAGCGCGGATCATCCGGACCCGCATCGGTAGGGGTTACGACCACTTCCGCACCGTATGCGCGGAGTACCGCGCGCTTGGCTTCGGACACCTTGTCCGGCAGGGTGAAAATGGTACGGTAGCCGCGTTGCTGCGCCACGAGGGCAAGTCCGACACCGGTGTTGCCGGAGGTCGGCTCCACAATCACACCGCCCGGCTTGAGTTCGCCGCTGCGTTCGGCCACGTCAATGATACGTTCCGCGATGCGGTCTTTAGAGGAACCACCCGGATTGAAATATTCGACTTTGACGGCGACGGTGGCTTTGATGCCGTCGGTCACGTGGTTGAGCTTGACGAGCGGAGTGTTGCCGATGAGTTCGGAAAGGGAATTGTGGATGGTCATGGCGTTTCCTTGCAAAATGATTGTTTATTGGCTTCCGATGGATGATTTCGTTGTTTTTGATTTCGAGAAGCTCGCGTTTGTCACTTGCAATTTTGAAAACGGGACCTGCGATGGTGTTGTCACCGCAGTTCATCCGCATATGCAGCCGCAGCATGCCAACCGCGTAAGGCACTGGTTATGGGATGATTTTTGTGCGATGAAATGGCATCCCACTAGAATGCGGATGCTGAAAGAATGCCCTGTCTCAATTTATGCTTCGATGAACCACGCGCCCCTCGGGCGGTTGGTCAGCGACAGCAACAACATGAGAAATTGAACATAAGCCGTACGATAGCACATCCTCCGGCGGCAAAAACTAACCCATGTCCGAATAGCGGACATGGGTTAGTTTTTGCGGGAGGCCATCACATCGAAGCGGCGTCAACCAACCGTTTCGTATAGTCGTTTTTCGGACGTTCCAACACTTGGGCGGCCGTTCCGATTTCGACGGAATGCCCGTCATGGACCACCATGATGCGGTCGGCTATGTGTTGGACAACACCCAGATCATGAGACACCATGATGAGCGCCATCTCCGGTTCGGCGGCACGGATCGCCTTGAACGATTCGAGAATCTGCACACGTGCGGCAACGTCGATGGCGCTCATCGGCTCGTCAGCAAGCAACACGGTCGGATGGTCGACGATGGCGCGGGCGATCGCGGCACGTTGTGCCTGTCCTCCGGATAGGTCCATGGGAAAGCGGCTCCGGTATACTGCCGGATCGAGGCTCACCCTGAGGAAAGCGTCGTCCACACGCGCCGAAATCTGTTCGGGGGACCAGTCGTGGTGGCGCAACCGCAACGGCTCCATGACGGATTTCGCGACACGCCATCGCGGATCCAACGAATCGAATGGATTCTGGAATACCAGTCCGGACTGGCTACGCAACGATTTCGCGGTCTGCTTGCACAGAACCTCACCGCGATAGCGTATGTCGCCGGCATCGGCATCTTCCAAACCGAGCAACACACGCGTAAGCGTGGTCTTTCCCGATCCGGAGCCGCCGATCACGGCAAGACACTCCCCCGCGTAGACCGTGATATCCACGCCGAACAGCACCTGTCTGCGTTGCCTGCCTTTGCCGAAGAACTTGTCGATGCCACGTCCTTCGAGCAGAATGGTCGGTTCGGCCATCATCGTCCTCCTTCGACATCGAGCGAAAGTTCGCGCGCAGCCCGGACCAGATTTGTGGCTTCGGGCGTCGTGGGATGCTCCAGCAGCATGGAAGTCGCGCCGGATTCCACGACATGCCCTTCGGATAGCACGTAGCATCGGGTGGTAGCGCGACGCAGCACCGAAAAATCATGGGTGATGAACAGCATGGACGCGCCGGAATCGTCGACCAGCGAAGTCAGCAGATCGACGATCTGCCGCTGTGTGATCGAATCCAATGCCGTAGTCGGCTCGTCAGCGATGATCAGTCTCGGCGAGGTGATTAACGCCGTGGCGATGCCGACGCGCTGCTGCTGGCCGCCTGACAGCTCATGTGGATATTTGAGCAGCGTATCCTCGGCAAGACCGACTTTCGACAGCATCGTCTTGACACGCTCCACCCGCTCTTCAAGCGTTAGGTCGTAATGGAGGCACAGCGGCAATCCGACCTGCTGGGCCACTGTCATCACGGGATTCAACGCGACGGATGGGTTCTGGAACACCATGCCCACGGAGCGGCCACGCAAGTTGGCCATGACCTCATCGGTAGCGCCGACGGCATGCGTACCATCCAAGTCGATGTCGCCGCGTACCTGCGCCCTCCTGGGGAGGAGTCCCATCATGGCTTTGGCGATCATCGACTTGCCGGAGCCGGATGAGCCGATCAGCCCCACGCGTTCGCCGTCCGCAATGGTCAACTGCACATCATGCACGATTGGATTGCCGTTGATGGAGATATCGAGATTCCGAATATTCACGCTCATGAGATGTTCCTCAATGCCGAATTCGTCAATGGGTCGATGGCGTCACGCAGCGCATCTCCGAAAAGGTTCAACGCGATGACGACCACAGTGACCACCAGACCCGGCCATAGCACGGCCATAGGATAGATGCTGATGAATCTGACCGACGTGGACAGCGAGTGTCCCCAACTGGGAACGCCCGAACCGACTCCCACGCCAAGGTAGGTCAATCCCGCCTCGGCAAGCAGCGAGGTGCCGGCGCTGATGGAAAGCTGCACGCTGAGCACAGGCAGGGTGTTCGGCAGGACATGCGTGAAGAACACGCGAATTGGACTGGCCCCGGCCCATAATGACGCCTCAACGTATGGCGAGCGCACCGCAAGCATGGCGGCTGGGCGCAGAATCCTTGCCAGATTCATGCCGTATGCGAATCCGCAGGAGATGACGATGACCGCAGCCGAAGCTCCGAACGGCACTGTGAGAATCAATGCGATCAGTACGGTGGGCAGGGAGATCAGCGCGTCCACGACGACCACCGATGTGGAAGCAAACGCACTGTTGCGTGACACCATGGCTGCAACGAGCAGCAGACCGACCGCAGCGGCGACGCATACAGTGAGTAACGCTATCGCCAGATTGGTACGAGATCCCGCCATCAGCCAACTCAGCACATCAGAACCGACACCGTCCGTACCCAGCGGATGAGAACCGGATGGTGACGCCCAGACATGGTAGCCATCGGTGTCCAAGAGACGGTATGGCGTCCAGAACAGCGATATGGCCGATACCGCGACCCATAGTCCGATGACGATCATCGCGTATTTGCCACCGCCGGTATGCCAGATGGATGCGATGACCGTCTTCGCTGCCGACGACCCTGCTGCCGTGCGCTTGGCTCCGTCCGGAACCGTCGCGCATGACACGGGTTTGGGCGATGTGTTTCGACTGTTCGAATCGGTCATGCGGACACCTCCTGCGAGCCGACGCCCGCGCTTTTGAGACGTGGGTCCAACGCGCGGTGTGCCAAATCGACCGCAAACCCCAGCAACAGGAACAACGCCGCAAGCAGGAACAGCTCGCTTTGCACGGAGGTAAGGTCGCGGTTACCCACATCGGTGACGAGCATGGCGCCAAGTCCGGGAAGCGCGAACAGGTTCTCCACCACCATCACGCCGGTGACCATATGCGCGAAGGTCAGGCCGATCACCGATACGAGCTGCGGCGTGGCAAGACGCAAGGCGACCTTCAATATCGCCTGCTTGCGGGTCATGCCGCATGCCATTGCCATATCGACCGCCTGCGACGAGGCCATGTCGCCGACCGCCGCACGCGTGTACCGCATTACCGACGCCCCCGCAGTGATACCGGTAGCAACTGACGGCAATACAAGAGAAGACAATGCGGATGACGGATCCGACCATCCCTCATCAGGAAAACCTTGGGATGGGAACAATCCAAACAATCCGATGCCGCGAGCGAACAGCAGAATCAGCAGCAGTCCGCCCCACAACGCGGGGATGGCGCCCGCGACGATGGCGACCACATGGAACAGGCCACGCAGATGCGGATTGCGGGTCAGCACGGCAGCACATCCCAGCGGAAGCCCTATGACCAGTGCGATAGCCAGACTCATAACGATCAGAGGAAAGGTGATACCGACACGTTCCGTCACTTGGGACGCGACGGAACGCCCACTGATCACGGATGTTCCGAAATCGCCGTGCAGCAGATCAAATATCCAATCCGCGTATTGCGCCGGATAAGAACGGTCAAGTCCGAGCTGCGAGCGCAACGCGGCAATGCGTTCGGGTGTCGCCTTCGTTCCCGCAATCACCGCGGCGACGTCGCCGGGAAGGATGCGCAGTGCGAGAAACACCAAAAGAGAAAGACCGGCCAGGGCCGCGATGAACAGCCCCAGCCGTTGGATGATGAATTTCATTACCGGTAACTTACTTGGTCTTGTAGACCTGCCATAGCGGCAGCAGGATCTGCGTAAGCTTGCCCGGGAAGCCGTGAAGATTCTTGTCGCGGGCGACCGTCACACGGTATCCGAACAGCCAATCCGCGGGAGCGTCCTCGCTGACGGTACGCGCCGCCTGCTTGAGGTACTTCTCGCTGGTCGCGGAATCGGTGGAGGCCAACGACTTGGCGTACAGTTCCTGGACCTTCTCGCTGTTGTAGTGGAAGTAGTATTCCGGGTTCGTCCACGAATAGAAATCGTGGCTTTCCGCGTGGTCCACCAAGGAAAGCTCATAGTCGCCATTGGCGTGCACGTCCTGTAGCCAAGTGGAGAATTCCACATAATTGATGTTCAGGTTGATGCCGACCTTGGCGAGCTGGCTCTTAAGCTGGTTGCCGAGTTCGGGACCATACGTGTTGGCATAGGTGAGGGTGAGCTTCAGCGGCTTGTCGGCGGAGTATCCGGCTTCGCCCAGCAATTTCTTGGCCTTGGATGGATTGTACGGGTACAGGCCGGTCAGGTCCTCGTAGCCAGGATCGACGGATGGGATCGGACCGCCGAGCGTCTGGTCGACGTTGCCGCGGGACGCGATGATCTCCTTGTGGTTGATGGCATAGCGGATCGCCTGGCGCACGCGCTTGTCTTCCAGCTTCGGATTGGTGCAGTTGAAGGCGAGCACGAACTTGTCGCTTCCAGATGCCGCGGAGACCTGATACTTCGACTTGTCAAGCCCCTTGGCGAGCGTGGCGTTCACCGGCGAGAGCACATCCACGTCGCCGCTCTTGAGCGCGTTAACTGCGGCGCTGTCGTCGGAGAAGAAGCGAATGACCACCTTGTTGGTCTGCGCCTTGTGCGCGGTGCCCCAGTACTTCGTATTGGCCTTGAGCACGATCTTGTTGCCCGGGTCGAAGGATTCGACGGTGTACGGTCCGGAACCAACGGCCTGGGTCTTCGCGTCGTACTTGGCATCCTTGTCGAACACCAGTCCCGGACGTCCGGTGAGGTTCCACAGCAGGTTCGAATCCGGTTCGGAAAGGGTCATCTTCACGGTGTCGGCGTCGACCGCCTCGACCTTGCTGACGCTTTCGATGGCGTCGGAATCCAGATACTGCTTCTCGATGAGCTGGTTGATGGACCACACCACGTCGGCCGAATCAAGCTTGTGGCCGTTGGAGAAGTTCATCTTGTCATTGAGATGGAACGTATAGGTCTTACCATCCTTGGAAATGTCCCAGGATTTGGCGATGCTTGGCTGGACCTTGTTGTTCGAATCGCGCGACACCAGTCCCTCGTAGACATTGCCGTCGAGGATCTGTTCGAGTGCGGCTCCGGACTGTTGGCGAATGTCAAGGCTGACCGGGGAAAGTTTCAGACCCACAGTAACGGTGTCGGCTTTGGCCGATGTACCATTCGCGTTGTTGGATTCACTATGGTTTCGGAAAGCGTTAACACCAATGATGATGGCGATGACCGCAACGACGGCGACAAGCACATAGACCCACTTCTTCGGGCCTTGCGTTTTTGATGACTTGGCCCGCGCGTTCAGCGTGGTGTCGGTGCTGGCCGTGTTGTGCGGCTGTTCCTTCGATTCGTTCTTCTGTTCGGTTGCGTCGGCTTCGCCGTACGCACCTGAAGATTGCGACATGATTGCTCCTGTTTGATTATGGTTTTGTTCTGGTTGACCGCCTGTACAGGTCGATCACCGAAGCCTGATTCTACAATCCGCCATGCCCACTGATACTTCAATGGCTGATTCTCCCAACAGCAATACCGTATGCTTCAGCCGGTTCGATATCTTCGATATATACTTGACGCAGTTTTCATCAGTCTTGTTAAGGTCAACGGAAGGACAACACGGCTATGGCTCATATTCTTCTTGGCGTAACCGGCAGTATCGCCGCTTTCAAGGCCTGCCATCTCGCCTCCGACTGGAGCAAGCAGGGGCATGAGGTTCGCGTGGTGATGACCGCAGCCGCACAGGAGTTCGTCACTCCGCTGACGTTCAGCTCGCTTACGCACACGCAAACACGCACATCCATGTTCGCCGCACAGCGCAACGATTGTGATGTTGCCCACACTCCTTCCGATCCGTTGCATATCAATCATGTGGATGATGCGAAATGGGCGGATATGCTTGTCATCGCACCAGCAAGCGCGGATATCATCGCAAAAATCGCATGCGGTATCGCTGACGACCAACTGACAAGCACCGTGCTTGCCTATAGCGAGGGTCCGAAAATCCTATGCCCTGCCATGAATGTGCGCATGTATGAGAATGCTGTGACGCAGCGCAATCTCAATATCTGCCGTGAACTCGGGTGGACCATTGCGGAGCCGGGTTCCGGCATGCTCGCCTGCCGGGATGTCGGCAAAGGGCGCATGGAGGAGCCTGCCGCGATCGAAGCGGCCGTGGCCGATTTGCTGCGTGCGAACCAACCTGCTGAAACGTTGCCATTGCGCGGATTGCGTGTACTCATCACCGCCGGCCCCACGCAGGAGCCGCTCGACCCCGTACGCTACCTCACCAACCATTCCACCGGAAAAATGGGCTATGCGATCGCCGAACAGGCACGCGATATGGGTGCGGATGTGACGCTCGTGTCGGGCCCTGTGTCATTGAGCGCACCACATGGCGTTGATGTGATTCACGTCACCACCGCACGGAACATGTTCGACGCAGTACAGGAACGGTTCGCACAAGCCGATCTGACGATTATGGCGGCCGCAGTCGGCGATTTCCGACCCGTCGAGCAGGCTCAGGAGAAAATCAAGAAGAACGGGCGCGTCAATATCGATCTGCATCTCACATCGAATCCCGATATTCTCGCGTGGGCGGGCGAGCATAAAACAGCTGACCAGACCTTGTGCGGTTTCGCCATGGAAACGCAGGATTTGGAAGCGAACGCGGCGAAAAAACTCGCGTCGAAGCATTGTTCCATGCTGGTGGCCAACAATCTCAACACCCCCGGTGCCGGCTTCGCGGTGGACACGAATGTGGTAACGATATTGAAGCCCAGCGCAACCTCCGATGAGCCAATCATCGAACATTGGAACAAGATGGGCAAGCAGGAATTGGCGGAACGCATACTCACCGAATTGTCGGCATTGCGCAACACCGACAACACAATTCCGCCCAAATCGTGAATATCGTACATATCAAACACAATCGCAAGAAATAGCGTCAATACAGTAATCGTAAGGAGAATTCGATATGCTTCTGGTCGCAGTCGACATCGGCAATACCAATGTGGTGATCGGCTTCCTTGATGACGGGCACATCGCCGGCACATACCGCATCACCACGAAATCGAACCACACGTCAGACGAATATGGCCTGATGATCACGCAATTCCTGCGGTTGAGCGGCTACACGCCGGGCGATGTGGATGATGTAATCATCTCATCGGTGGTGCCGAAGGTCATGCATTCGTTCCGCGCCAGCATTGTGAAATTCCTCAATATCGATCCGATGATCGTTGGACCGGGCGTCAAAACCGGCATTAACATTCGTATGGACAATCCGCAGAACATGGGTGCCGACTGCATCGCCGACTGTGCGGGAGCCTACTACGAGTATGGCGGTCCGATTCTGGTGGCGGATTTCGGCACGGCTACCACATTCAATTACGTAACAGCCGACGCTTCAGTGATTTGCGGACTGATCATCACCGGCATTCGCACGGGCGCAGCCGCCTTGTGGGATGCCACGGCCCAGTTGCCGGAAGTGGAAATCACCCGCCCCGCATCGATTCTGGCGAAAAGCACCAAACCAGCCATGCAAGCCGGCTTGTACTACAACTTCCTCGGAGGCATCGAACGTACGATCACACAATTCCATCGCGAAATCGACGAAGAATTCCGCGTGGTCGCGACGGGTGGTTTAAGCCGAGTATTTGCTGATGATACCGATATGATCGATATTTACGATCCGGATCTGATTTTCAAAGGCATGCTGCATATTTACGAACGTAACGTACGATAGAAAATCTTATATTTAAATATATGTAATCTCATTACATAATAATGATGGCTGTCTTGCTTTCAATCGAACACAAGACAGCCATCATTATTTTTGTAATTTTTGTAAATAATTAATATTTATTGAATAGTAAAGCCCTGATTGGCTCCATATTCCTTCAGATCCTTCTGCCAAAGCGCGATGCCGCTTTTCAATTTAAGTCGATCTGCGGAATCGGTTTCCTTCAGCGAGTCGCCGATGGCGGATTTGTCGGACACTTTGCCACCGGCCGCGATGATGTTCAACCGGTCCTGCTCCTTGCACAAGAGACTCGACCATTTGTAGGCTTTGCCCACAGTGGAGCGGAAGTCACTTCGCGCATACACTTCGAATGGCAGATACTGGTAGCCGGTCGAAACGTTTTCCGCAGCTTCGGAAAGCACGCGATTGTATTCCTGACCGCCGAAATACGGTATTTCAATGCCACGCTCGTCGATCACGGTGGTTTTGCGAAGGAATTCCCGATCAGACAACGTGTTGTTATCGGCGGGGAACGCGCCGCCATTCACACGGGCTTTGATGCCTTCCGCATTATGGCATGCGTATTCAATGAAACGATATGACGCTTCAGGCTTGCGAGAGCGTTGCAGCACGGCCAGTGCGGATCCGCCGTTTTCCGACGTGGTGTATTCGCCATCCTGCGTGGGCATCTGCGCCACACGCCACAAACCCGCGGTTCCAGGAAGGTTCGACATGAGCAGCGACGGCAGCCATGCGCCGGAGAACACGGAGGCTACCTTCCCCTCCCCCACGGATTCCTTCCATTCATCGGACCATGTGGTCAGATTGGTGGCGACCAAACCTTCGTCGATCATTTTCTGCCAGAATTCGGTGAAGGTTCTCGTACCCTCATCGTCGGTGAGGTTGATCGTCACGTTTTTGCCGTCGTTCGACGTGGAGAACGGACGTCCACCGGCAAGCCAGATCATCGTATCGTAAAAGCTGGCGTCGCCGGAATCGGCGGTGATGTACACGCCGATCTCCTTGAGCTTTTTGGCGGCCTCGTAATAGTCGTCCCATGTACGAATTTTGGACGCGTCAACGCCGACCTGTTCGAACACGCTTTTGTTGTAGAAGAACGTCATTGGACCGGAATCCATAGGCAGGCCGTACACGCGGCCGTTCAGCTGTACCGAAGCCCATGTGCCGGGCGTGTAGAAATCGCCGTAGCCTTTCGTGCGCCCGGTGATCGCCATCAGCTGGCTGCTTACCGCGTACTGGCGCAACGCATAGTATTCCAATTGCACCACGTCGGGAATGCCGTAGCCGTCTTGAATGGCGTTGTTGAGATTGTCATAACCGCTTGTGTTCTTCCAAATAACGTGGATGTCGGGATTCTCCTTTTCGAAACCGGCGATGACTTGCTTCATGCTCGGCTCCCACGACCACACGGTGATTTCGGTGCGGGAATCGACGTTGGCTCCGCAAGCGGCCGCGCTGACTGCCATAATGGCCGCACAGCAGATGGCGATGATTCGTTTCACCAGTTTCAAGCCGATTCCTCCCATTTGGTGTTTCCACACGAGAACGTGCGTACAGGCATACGCATTTGAGTGTACGTCAGTCACCCGAAAGCCAGCGTACAATCCTCCAATCTCTTCGATTCAGCCACGCAATCCACTTACCTTTTAACAAACATGGGTGTCGGTGGATTGACGATTATTCAATCCACCGACACCCATGTTGCGTTGCGGTTATTTGTTTGCCGACCGTTTACTGCTTGGTGACGATCACGCCATTGGGTTTGATCGAGACGTTCTCGCCGCTCACTTCAGCGAACGAAGAAACCACGATCTTGCCTTCGAATGGGATTTGAACCGCTTCGTGAGTGCGGTTGAACGAGAACACGAACCTCGAACCGTCCGATCCCTCACGTTCGACCCGCAGCACGCGACTGTCGTTTTCGCCGGTTTCGGCCATGCCGAGCGATTCAAGAATCTCCGGCAGGCTCTTGGCGATGCCATCACGGCCGAGGCGCGCGCCCACATACACGCTGCGGCCTTCGCCGAACGTGTTCGCGACGATCGCCGGAGCGCCGTCCATGCCGGTCCACGGATCGTCCCTGAACGTTTCCAGCACGGTGGCCGACCTATCGACCGAACCGATCACGTCGGCGATATCGCGCGCGACCGCGCCGTTCGACAGACCGAGACGGCCCGGCACGCCCGGGAAATCGTCGCCCATGGGCATGAACTCCTCCACGCGCACGCCGACCACGTCACGGATCGATCCCGGATAGCCGCCGAGCCACACGTGGTCCTTCTCGTCGGACAGTCCCGTGTAGTACGTGACGATCAGCTTGCCGCCGTTCGCCACATAATCGCGCACGCGGCGGGTGGTCTCCTCCGACAGGATGTACACGCTCGGCAATACGACCACCTCGTACTCGTCCCAGTTCGAACTAACCGGCACGACGTCGGCGGTCACGCCATGGTCGGCCAACGCGCGGAACCATTGCAGCGGCTCGTCCACGTGGTGGACCTTCTGGGTCGGCGTGGCGGTGTGCTCGCTGGCCCACTCGGACTCGTAGTCGAACACCACGGCGACCTTGGACTTCGCCAGCTTCGTACCAAGCAGTCCGTTGTCGGCCAGCGTGTTCAGATCCGCACCTAGCTCGCACACGTCGCGGAACACGGCCGAATCCTCGCCGGTATGGGGCACCATCGCGGAATGGAACTTCTCCGCGCCTGCCTTGGACTGGCGCCACTGGAAGTAGCACACCGCGTCCGCGCCCATGGCCACATGCGCCAGGGAGTCGCGCACCAGCTGGCCAGGCTCCTTGCGGTAGTTGACAGGACGCCAGTTCACCGCCGATGTGGAATGCTCCATCAGGAACCACGGATCCTTGCGCGCGATGCCGTCGACCAGGCTCGCGGAGAACGCGAGCTCGTCCAGATGGGCCTCGCCCGGAATGAAGTAATGGTCGTTCGATACGAAATCGACCTCACGGCCCCAATCGTCGTAGTCCAATACCGAACCCGACGCGGACACCATGAAGTTCGTGGTCAACGGCAGGTCCGGAGTGATCTCGGCGAGCGCGTCGCGCTCGGCGACGTAGAACGCCTTCAGCGCGTCGGAGCTGAAGCGCTTGAAGTCAAGCAGCTTGCCCGGATTCATGAAGTTGCCGTCGCCGATGAAACGCGGCGGCACGATTTCCGTGAAGTCGTTCATGCGCTGCGCCCAGAACGCCGTGCCCCACGCGTCGTTCACCGCGTCGATGGTGCCGTAGCGTTCCTCGCACCATTTCCGGAACGCGCGTTCGGCGTCCTCGGAATAGTCGAAGCGGTTGTGGCAGCCGTACTCGTTGCTCACATGCCATGCGACCACGTACGGGTTGCCCTTGTAATGCTCGGCCATCGCACGGCACAGCTTCAATGCGTACTCGCGGAACACCGGACTGGTCGGCCTCCAATGCTGGCGGGCGCCCGGCTGGCACACATCGCCGCGGTAGTCCTTCCACAGCACCTCGGGATGCGCCTGGGTGAGCCACATCGGCGGCGACGCGGTCGCGGACGCGAGGTCCACGGCGATGCCGGCCTCGCCGAGCTTGTTGATGATGCGGTCGAGCCAGTCGAAATCGTACACGCCCTCGCTCGTCTCGATCTTCGCCCACGAGAAGATGCCCACGGACACGAGGTTCACGCCGGCCTTCTTCATCAGACGAACGTCATCGTCCCACACCTCTTCCGGCCACTGGTCGGGATTGTAGTCCCCGCCGTACCAGATACGGGCTTGCTGCCCGGCCAACGGCTGCGGCCAACGATAGGCTCTGCGTTGAGTCATACTCACTCCTTTGTTTTTCGTCAACTTCCCTTACGAATTTATCCCGCAATCGCAATTCCCGCAAGCTCAGAACCAAAAATAAAACGAATAAGCACAAAAAGCGTCTTCCCGACGTGTTGCACAACACAATCGAGAAGACGCCTTTTCGTATTCAGAAACCGAAAAGCCGAAACCGGGTGAAATCAGGCTTCGATGCCGAGCTGCTGGCGTTCCTTCTTGGAATACATGAACGCAGGAAGCTGACGACCCTGCTTGAGCCAAGCATGATATTCGGCGGTCGCCGCAAACTCCACGTCGGAAGCGGAATTCAGGCAGGTCTCCACGGAATCCTGAATAACGCCGATGATGAAGCCGACACCCACCACCTGCATGGCGATGTCGTTGCTGATGCCGAACAGCGAGCAGGCCATCGGAATAAGCAGCAGCGAACCGCCGGCCACGCCGGAAGCGCCACACGCACCGAGCGCCGACACCACAGACAGCAGAATGGCGGCCGGCAGCGAAATCTGAATGCCCATCGTATTGGCGGCAGCCATGGCCATGATGGTGATGGTGACGGCGGCACCGTTCATGTTGATGGTTGCGCCCAGCGGAATGGACACGGAATACATGTCTTTATCAAGACCGAGCTTCTCGCACAGCTGCATGTTGACCGGAATGTTCGCCGCGGAGGAACGGGTGAAGAATGCAGTCAGGCCGGATTCCTTGAAGCAGCGGTACACCAGCGGATACGGGTTGCGATGCAGGTACAGGAAAATGACCAGCGGGCCGAACACGAGCACCATCAGCAGCATGGTGCCGACGAGCAGGAGCAGGAGGCTACCGTACTCGGTGAAGGCCGCCAAGCCGTTTTCGGAAACGCTGGTGAACACCAAGCCCATAATGCCGAACGGGGCGAGATTGATGACCCAACGAATCACCTGAGACACGCCATCGGCCACATTGGCAAGGAACGCCTTGGAGCTTTCATTGGCAATACCCTTCATGGCAAGACCGAACAGGCAAGCCCACATCAGAATGCAGATGTAGTTGCCGTCGATCATGGCCTGAATCGGATTGGCCACAATATTGGTCAGCAACGTCTGCACAACCTCGCTCAAGCCCTGCGGCACCACATCGGCGTCAGCGGCATCGCCCAACGATATGGTCTGCGGGAACATGCGAGACGTCAGCACCGCCACGACGGCGGACAGGAACGTGGTGAACAGATACAGGAAAAGCACCGTGCCGAAACGGCCGTCAAGCTTGGAATTGCCTTGAGCCAACGCGCTTGCCACCAGCACAAACACCAGAATCGGAGCGACGGCCTTCAATGCGCTTACGAACAGGGTGCCGAATTCGCCGATCCACGTCATATGCGGAACGACCAATGCCAGTGCGGTACCCGCGATAAGACCGACGATAATGCGGATAATCAGTGATACGCCGTTATACTTGTCGGCAACGCCACGAAGCGCTTTCGAAATATGGTTCATATTCTCTCTCGTTCTTTCCAGCCGGCTTGCCTTTGCCAGCCAGCACAACAAGAGCACATCCTAATCACGCTCGATAACACGAAATGTAAAGTGTCCAATTATAGGGACGCGCAACTTCAACACGCCATAGCGATGCGATCAAATATCAGTACAGCGATGGACAGTTTTTATATATCTTTATTCAGCGAGCAATACCTGCTGATCAGACTGTTAATCAGCCAAGCGGCACTTTCGAAACGAATGTACGAGGCTCTCCCGTCACCGGATCGTCGAAACGTAATTCACGAGCCACTAATTCCAACGGCTGCGAGAAATCATCGTAAGAATGCTGCACAATATTCGGATAGAAATCATCGCCCAAAATCGGCAATCCCAACGAATTCATATGCACACGCAATTGATGCGTTTTGCCGGTTTTCGGGTGCAGCACATAATTCACATATGCTTTGCCGTCGATGCAACGTACCATGCTCCCCCGCTCAATTAACGTTTGCGCATTGACGGTTTCCGGAATTTCGTACGCCTGAAGTCGCCCGCGATCCTTGCAAATATGCGATGCTCGGATTGCCGGAAATGGTTGGTGCCTGTCGATTCTTACGATTGTTCCGTACCGCGGATGACGTTCGGGGGCAAGTGGAGCCAAACATTCATAGGTTTTGATGGTTTTGCGATTCTGGAACAGCATTTGGTAAGCGCCACGCAATTCCGGTTTGCGCACAAATACGACGATACCTGCGGTAAGTCGGTCCAAACGGTGCGCGGGAACAATATCAGGTTCGCCATACTGTTCCCGAAGTCGGATCAACGCGGTTTCGCGATACCACATGCCACGCGGTGTGGTGGCGAGAAAATGCGGTTTGTCAACCACGATAATCGCATCGTTCTCGTAAAGAACCCCATATTCGAACGGAATATGAGGCTCTTCAAGAACGTAACGATGCCTCTTCTGCTGACGCTGTTGACGCATCGTATGAACGATTATTCTACGGTGACGGATTTGGCGAGATTACGCGGCTTGTCAACGTCGTAATTCTTCAGCTTAGCCATGTCCATGGCGAATAGCTGCAGCGGCACCACGTCCACCAGCGGGCTCATCAGCGTCGGACAGGCCGGACGCCAGAACACCACGTCCGCATAGCGTTCAACATCGGGATCGTTCTCTTCGGCCACGGCGATAATGTACGCGCCACGGGCCTTGACCTCTTCGATACCGGAAATGACCTTGGCGTGCAGCACATTGCGGCCACGCGCCGGCGGCACGATGAATACTACCGGTTCATCTTCGTCCACCAATGCGATCGGACCGTGTTTGAGCTCGCCGGCCGCAAAACCTTCGGTGAAGGTGTAGGCGATTTCCTTCAATTTCAACGCGCCTTCCATCGCGACCGGGTAGCCGACATGACGGCCCAGGAACAGGAAGGACTTCGCATCGACCATCTGCGCGGCAGCATCATGTACGGTCTTGGCCTGCGTGTCGAGAATCCACTGGATCTTGCGAGGCATGTCTTTGAGGGAATCCAACGCCTGCGCGATCTCGTCACGGAACATTGCACCCTTGACCTGCGCCAAATACAAGCCAAGCACGTAGGCGGCAGTAATCTGCGCCACGAACGCCTTGGTGGAGGCGACCGCCACTTCCGGACCAGCGTGCGTGTACAGCACCGCGTCGGATTCACGCGGAATGGACGCGCCCTGCGTGTTGCAGATGGCCAGCACCTTCGAACCCTGCTCGCGCGCGTGGCGCAATGCCATCAGCGTGTCCATGGTTTCACCGGACTGCGAAATGGCCACCACCAACGTGCGCGGGGTGAGAATCGGATCACGATAGCGGAATTCATGGGCAAGCTCCACTTCCACCGGAATACGCACCCAATGCTCGATGGCGTATTTGGCCACCATGCCCGCGTAGGCGGCGGTACCGCAGGCGATGACGATAATCTTGTCGATCGCCTTGAAATCATGCTCGTCGATGCGAACCTCGTCAAGATTGAGATTGCCGTCCTTGCCAAGACGTCCCAACAGCGTGCGCTGCACCGCCGCCGGCCCTTCGTGGATCTCCTTGTCCATGAAGGAGTCCCAACCGCCCTTTTCGGCCGCGGAAGCATCCCAATCCACGGTATAGGTCTTCGGATCGGCCACGATGTTGCCCATGAAATCAGACACCACGACCTTATCGGCGGACACCATCACGGCCTGATCCTGGTCGATTTCCATGGCACGCTTCGTGTAGGCGACGAACGCGGCCACATCGGAACCGAGAAAATTCTCACCTTCGCCAAGACCAACCACCAGCGGCGAATCATGGCGAGCGCCGACCACGATACCCGGCTGACGGCAGTCGGTGGCGAGAATCGTGAACGCGCCTTCCAGCATGCGCGCCAAGCGTCGCACGGCCTTGAACAGATCAGGCTTGCCGGTTTCCTCAACGATTTTCTCGCTGATCTTGCCTAGCAGTTTCGCCGCGACCTCCGTATCGGTTTCCGATGAGAAACGGTAACCTTCCGTCTGCAGATCAAGACGAAGCTGAGAGGCGTTTTCGATGATGCCATTATGAATGATGGCGACCTTGCCGTCTTGCGAGGTATGAGGATGCGCGTTGATGTCGTTCGGTACGCCGTTGGTGGCCCAACGGGTATGGCCGATGCCCACGGTGGCCATCGGCATCGGTTTGCGTTCCACGTCTTCGATCAGGTTGGCGAGGCGCCCCGCCTTCTTGCGCACTTCCACATGGTCCATGCCGGGCGCGGTCAGCGCCACACCGGCCGAATCATACCCGCGGTATTCCAAACGCTGTAGGCCTTGGAGGCACACTTCCAACGGCTTGCCACACGCGGTTTCCACATTTCCTGCATATCCTACGATTCCACACATAACACCTCAGCTTATCGGGTAATGGTGTCATTTTCGAAACGAAACCGCCCATTGCGCCGAACCTTTGATATATGGACACAAAAATCCCCATGCTGACAGTTTTCAACATGGGGATTTTCTTCGGTTATTCCCTTGATCGCAATTCTTGCGACGAAGAGATGTCTGATCCTTAACGATTATGCCTACGGCGATTTACAGCACGTGCTGCAGGAAGTCCTTGAATCGTGGTTCCTGCGGATTGTCGATGATTTCAGGACCGCCCTGTTCCACAACAACACCGCCGTCCATGAATACGATCTGGTCGGCGACTTCGCGTGCGAAGCCTATTTCGTGGGTGACAACCACCATGGTCATGCCTTCTTTTGCCAAAGACAGCATGACGTTCAGCACTTCGCCCACCAATTCCGGATCGAGTGCGGAGGTCGGCTCGTCGAACAGCATGATTTCCGGCTTCATGGCGAGTGCACGGGCGATGGCCACGCGCTGCTGCTGGCCTCCAGAAAGCTGTGCCGGATAGTGGTTGAGGCGATCGCCCATGCCCACGCGGTTCAGCTCTTCGATGGCAAGCTTGCGGGCTTCCTTTTTATCCATGTGCTTGACATGGACCGGCGCTTCCATCACATTTTCGAGAGCCGTCATGTGCGGGAACAGGTTGAACCTCTGGAACACCATGCCCAGTTTGGAACGCTGCTCGGCCACTTCCCTGTCGTTCAGAGTCTGCAGCACCTGCTTGCCGTCCTTGTCGACATACTTGTAGCCGATCATTTCGCCGTCGACGTCGATTTCGCCGCCAGTCAGCGTTTCCAACTGGTTGATCAGGCGCAGGAACGTGGATTTTCCGGAACCGGAAGGTCCCAGAATCACCGTCACCGAGCCGGGCATAACCGTCATATCGACGCCCTTGAGCACGTGCAGGCTACCGAAAGCCTTATGCACCTGCGTGGCCTTCACTGCGGGAACAACACCGTTGGTGGTTGGTTCAGTCATTGCTCACTCCCCTCACGCGGTCATGCCCGCGAACGTTGCTTCGTTCTGCTTGGCGATATCGTCTTTCGGTTCGCCTCCGGTTTTGCCCGGCAGCGGCGGCTGCTTGCCGCGCGCGCCGGCCGGTCGCGCATCGAAGCCCTTGCCGAAATGCTTCTCCAGGCGAGACTGCAGCACCATCAGAATGGAGGTGATCACCAAATACCAGATGCAGGCCACGATCAGCAGCGGAATCGGCTTGTACAGTCGGGTTGCGATTGCGGTGGTGGCGAACTGCAGTTCCAGCGTGAACGGCACGGCGTTGACCAGCGAAGTGGTCTTCAACATGCCGATGAACTCGTTGCCGGTCGGCGGAATGATGATGCGCATGGCCTGAGGAAGCACCACGCGACGCATAATCATGGAGCGCTTCATACCCAGCGCCTTGGCCGCTTCGGTCTGACCCGGATCGACGGCTTCAAGACCCGCACGCACGATTTCAGCCAGATATGCCGCTTCGTTCAGTGCGAGACCCAGCCATGCCGCGTTGAACGCGGTAATGACGGACTGCGAGTCAATGCTCCAGAATTCAATGGAAGTGAACGGAATGCCCACGCCGATGCGAGGCACCAACACGGCGAACAGACCCCAGAACACCAGCTGCGTATACACAGGGGTGCCACGGAAGAACCAAATGTAGAACCAGCTCACGCCACGTAGCACCGGATTGATGGACTTGCGCATCACGGCCAGAATCACTGCCAGAATAATGGCGATGACCATGGAGATGACCGTCAGCAGCAACGTGTATTTGATGCCTTCGAGCACATTCTTGTTGAACAGGTACTTCCAGACCACATTCCATTCGAAACGCGGATTGGTAATCAGGCCCTGCAGCAGCATGGCGGCGAGCAGAGCGACGATGACCGCCGCCACAATCGGGCCCGTACGCTTAACCGGCAGCGCCTTGATGCGATTCGGAATATCGAGGCCATCGCCGTCGATCTGTTTCTTCGCCATGATGCTTCAGTTCCTTCGTTGTTGATGTAAATAGTAGGGATGAGATCAGTCGAGATCGGTCGGGTTGATCTCAGCCTTGTCGAGAGCGCCGGATTCCACGCCCCAATGCTTGAGGATCTTCATATACGTGCCATCGTCCATCAGCTTCTGTACGGCCTTCTGCACGGCTTCAGCAAGCTGGGTATTGCCCTTCTTAACAGCAATGCCCTGCTTGGCCACGCCTTCGACGTCGCCCAAGGCTTCAAGCTGTCCGTCGGTCTGGGAGATGGCATAGCCGGCGACCGGCGAATCGGCATAGAACGCATCGGCCTTGCCCGTAGCCACTGCGGTGGCAGCTTCGGCCTGACGCTTGTACGACATCACCTCGGCCTTGTTATCGGCCTCGCAGCCTTTGGCGATGGTGTTGGCTTCCTCTTCCTGCACGGTGCCGGTCTGCACCGCAATCTTCACGCCACACATGTCGGAAGTGTCAAGCTTCTTCGGATTGCCCTTCTGCACGGCCCACGTGGAACCTGCACGGTAGTAGCTCACGAAATCCACGGACTGCATACGCTCTTCGGTGATGGTCATGGCGGTAATGCCCAGATCATACTTGGAGCCAATGGAAGGAATGATGGTGTCGAACATGGAAGACACGATGTTCGGCTTCAAACCAAGCGTCTTTGCGATGGCCTTGGTCATGTCGATATCATAGCCGACCGGAGTCTTGCCGTCTTCGGCATAGAATTCAGCCGGAGCGTACGAAAGCTCCATACCAGCGGAAAGCTCGCCGTCCTTCACCAGATCGCCGGACGGAACCAGCTTGGCCAGCTCGTCATCCTTTTCAATGGTGCTGACATCGTAACCGGTGGTAGTGTTCGACGAATCCGACGAATCACCGGAATTGGACGCATCAGAGGTGCCGCAAGCGGCAGTGGAAAACAACATCGCCGCGCTCAGTGCAAGCGCCACAACGGACTTGATCTTCAAAGACATGATACGCATATCCTTCTTCTTATCTCTTCATTACCATACCGAAATCTCAACGCCATTCGGTTGCAGAGAACCTCAGTATCTCAAATAGGCACGATAAGAGCGCAATGCTACATGTACGTTACGTTGCGCAAAACTTACGTACCAGCCAAGAATCGCGCAATGTAGCTCCGTCGAATCACGGAAGGTCCATATACGAAAAAACGGAAGACACGCGGATTTGGTCCGCATGCCTTCCGTCATATCGGCATCACAGTATCGCCGTGTGCGATGCCTGCCTTACGTTTGATCGTTCAGCCAAGGTCGGTCGGATTGATTTCGGCTTTGTCGATCGCTCCGTTCTCCACGCCCCAATGCTTGAGGATCTTCATATACGTGCCGTCATCCATAAGCTTCTGCAGTGCGGCCTGCACCGCCTTGGCGGTATCGGAATCGCCCTTCTTGATTGCCACGGCCTCCTTGGTCACGCCGACATCCTCGCCGAGGGCTTCTAGCGTATCTTCGGTTTGCGCGATGGCATAGCCGGCTACCGGCGAATCGGCATAGAATACGTCGGCCTTGCCTGTCGCCACGTTCGTGGTCACATCGGTCTGCAGCTTATTCGACAGAATCTGCACTTCGGACTTGCCGTCAGCCTTGCATTGTTTGGCGGCCGCGTTGACTTCCTCTTCCTGCGTGGTACCCGTCTGCACCGCAACCTTCAAGCCGCATAGGTCGGAAGTATCGACCTTGTTCGGATTGCCCTTCTTCACCACCCACGTAGAACCAGCCTTGAACATGCTCACGAAATCGACGGCTTCCATACGCTCGGGCGTGATGGTGAACGACGAAATGCCGATATCGTACTTGGTGCCGATCGACGGAATGATCGAATCGAAGTTCGACGTTTGCGGCACGGCCTCAAGACCGAACATATTGGCGAGCGCCTTCGCGATATCGACATCGAAACCAATCGGGGTCTTGCCATCCTCCGCAAGGAATTCGGCGGGAGCGTACGACGTGTCCATGCCGACGGTGAGCTTGCCGTCCTTGGTGACTGATTCCGGCAGCATCGCGGCTATATCGTCATCCTTCGTCACGCCGGAAACGTCATAACCGGTGGTGTTCGACGACGACTCAGAATCACCGGAAGCCGTGGAATCGGACTTTTCCGATGTGCCGCACGCACCCAGCGAAACGATCATGGCGACACTTAGCGCACAAACGGCGAATTTCCTCAGATTATTGAAAGCCATCGCGAATCCTCTCTTCATTCCCAACCGCATGAATACGGCCGAACCGAAGTTCTGCAGGCACCATAGAAAACGATTGCTACGGCCACGTTAATAGCACGCAAACTCTATTCGATATGCTGTTTTTTCTTACGAAAAAGCGGGTTTCGCCATATCACAATATGATCAAAACCCGCTTTGTTCCCGGCACGTTGCCAGCTAGGCGATCCTTGAAACCGTCTGATCCGCGGACGGTTCAATCATGGAATCATTCGGCGCCCGGCGTATTGATTTCCGACGTTTCGATGGCACCGTCCTCAACACCCCAATACTTGAGGATCTTCAGATACGTACCGTCGTCGATGAGCTTCTGCACGGCCTTCTGTACGGCCTCATCCATCTGGCTGTCGCCTTTTTTGATGACGATGCCTTCCGGAGCGACGCCTTCGACCTTGCCCAACGTTTCCAGCTGTCCATCGGTCTGCGCGATGGCATAGCCCGCAACCGGCGAATCGGCATAGAACACGTCAGCCTTGCCGGTGACAACGTTCGTGGTCACGTCGGTCTGCAGCTTGCTGGAGATCACTTCAAGCTTATCCTTGCCGTCAGCCTCGCATTGCTTGGCCATCTTGTTCGCTTCGGTCTCCTGCATGGTGGCAGTCTGCACGGCCACCTTCTTGCCGCACAGATCGGACGTGTCGATCTTGTTCGGATTGCCCTTCTTCACGGCCCATGCCGATCCGGCATCGAAATGGCTTACGAAATCAACCGCTTCCAAACGTTCCTTGGTCACGGTGAACGACGAGATGCCGATATCGTACTTGGACCCAACCGATGGAATGATCGAATCGAAATTCGCGGTTTCCGGATCCGCTTCAAGGCCGAACACCTGCGCCAAAGCCTTGGCGATGTCGACATCGAAACCGACCGGGGTCTTGCCGTCCTCCGCGAGGAATTCGGCGGGAGCGTACGACGTGTCCATGCCGATGGTGAGCTTGCCGTCCTTCGTCACATAGTCGGGCAACAGTTTGGCGATGTCATCGTCTTTCTGCACCGACGAAACGTCATATCCCGTCAGCTCGCTCGATTTCGAACCGCTATCGGACGAAGCCGCATCGTCGCTTCCATCACTGGTGCCGCATGCCGCTCCAGCAAACAGCATCGCAACGCTCAGCGCACACGCGGCAGCCGCCTTCAGACTTTTCTTCGCTTCCATATCCTTTTCTCCTATGTCTCGCTCGGTCTATTCGACCGAATCTGAACCATACACTAGAGAGGGCAAGCTACAAAAAGATTACGACCACCGCTTTATATCAGTATGTGAAACCGGAAATTTTCCGGTTTCGACTTATCTCACTTGCTTGTTGGCATAGCGCATGGCACGCAACGCCTCGCGCTTGTCTTGTTCCTCGCGCAACGCCTGACGCTTGTCGAATTCCTTCTTGCCTCGGGCCAACGCGATTTCCGCCTTGACACGGCCATCCTTGAAATACAGGCTCAGCGGAATGATGGTGAAGCCCTTGGCTTGGCTTTGACGTGCCAGCTTGTCGATCTGCGCCGCATGAAGCAGTAGCTTACGCTTGCGCTTAGGGGCATGATTGTTCCACGTACCATTGAGATATTCAGGAATGTTGGCTCCCTCAAGCCACATTTCGCCGCGACGGTCGATGGTGATGAACGATTCGGCCAGCGATGCGCGTCCCTCACGAAGCGACTTCACCTCAGTGCCGGTCAACACCAGACCGGCTTCATACTTGTCTTCGATGGCGTAATCATGGCGTGCCTTCTTGTTCTGCGCAATCGGCTTCACACCTTGTTCCTTGGCCATGTCGGACCTCCTTTCCGGTTCTTCGAAGAAGTGTTCTGCAACGCAACAATCGACAATATCACGGGAGCGCGCCGCCCAACGATTCAGGCGGCGCGCTCCCATGACACAACGCTCAAGGAAAACTCAAACACTCCTTGATGAATCAGTGCACATACCAGAACTGGGACGCGTTGTATAGCGTGCGATACGACACGTTGTAGGGACCGCCGGACGCGTTCATCTCGGAAATGGTGATAGTGCTTCCGTTCACCGCTTCCACAACGGCCACATGACCGTAGAAACCATCTGCTCCAGCCTGCCCGGGAAGGAAAGAAAGAGCCGCGCCTACCTGCGGATTATGGTCCACTCGCAGACCATACGAGGAAGCGGTAAGATACCACTGACCACCGTTGCCCAAGTACGAGGGTGTTCCGATGCCCATCTGTCTACGACGTTCGTACGCCCACCACGTGCACTGACCGGCCACGTAGGCATTGCCGTAATCGCCGTTGGAGGTTCCCTGACCGGAATTGTTATTGGTGCTCGGCGCGGGAGCAGGCGTAGGAGTAGGGGCAGGAGTCGGAGCAGGAGTCACATTGTTGCCGCCACTATTGGTATTGTTGTTGCCTGGCTGGGTCTGCCCTTGATTGCCACCATTGTTTTGATTGGCTGCGGCGGCCTGCTCGGCTGCATACTGTCGATTGAAGGAATCGACCTGCGACTGCAACATAACCGTTTGCGCCGCTTGCTTGGCCACGCTGCCGTTCAGCTGCGACTGCTGACTTTCCAATTCGGCACGGCGGGTTTCACCTTCTGCACGCAACTGGTCAAGCGAGTCGCGCTGGGTCTGTGCGGAAGCGGCAGCCTGCTGTGCGGAAGCGGCTTTCGCGTCCGCCGTGGTTTTCAGATTGGCGATCTGCTTTTCGATGGCGGCAAGACGCTCACTGCGGTTCATCGACGTGTTCAACGTATTCGCCGCATCGCTGGCCGCATTGGCTTCGGTACGGCTCAACGCATCACGAGACTGCATGGAATTAATAAACTCCTGCGTACTCGTGGAACCTGTCACCACGCTCATCACAGTGGATGCATCGGAACCATGCAGGTCTTCACGAGCCATCTGTGCCACGGCCGCATGCGCGTCGTCGTAATCCTTGCCCGTCTGCTCAATCTGCTCTTCGAGGTTTTCCTTGTCTTTCTTCGCGGCCTCCAAACGGGAAGCGGCAGCCTCTGCCTCGCTTTGCGCCGAAGCGGCAGCGGCATTGGCCTCATCGACCTCAGCCTGGGCCGCCGGAATCTTCGTATTCGTCAATGCGTCCAGTTCGACGATCTTGTTTGCCAGATCGGACTTCACACCAGAAAGCTGCGAACGCAACTGCGCTTCACGCTGTGCGCTGTCGGATTTCCGATTCTGCGCGTTCACCAAATTGCTATACGTATTAGCATGCGCCTGCGGAACAGCAGGCGAGAACGGGGCGATCGCCATCGTGGCGCACATAGCTCCCGTTGCAAACACCGCAGCGGCCGGCTTAAGAGCTTTTTTGCTTATCATTCGGTCACTTGCCTCCCATCATTGTTCCACACCATAGCATCTCATGCTTAAAATCCGCGACGCGTAATGCCACTTGCCATGAAGTAATACTTATCAGGCCTTCAGATATCTATGCAGCGATACCGTGGATGCAATCACGGACAGCAATACCGCTCCAAGAACCAGAATCGGCGAAATCCAAAGCACTGTCATCTGATTCACATACGGAATCCATTTTACGGAAGTCGCAAGCCAATCAGTGACGAACACCTTCACCAATACCGAAAGCGTGGCGCAAGACAGCAGCGAACCCACCAACGACGCGATCGCACCTTCCAAAATGAACGGCAATCGAATCGTCCAGTTCGAAGCACCCACCAAACGCATGATTTCCGTTTCGGTTTTGCGAGACGCCGCAGACATACGAATCGTGGTGCCGGTCAGCATAATGGCAACAACTACCATCACCGCGGCCAATGCGGCGGTCGCAATGGTAGCGCGGTTCAGTACTGCGAAAACCGGCTCGAAAATCTGCCGTTGGTCACTGACGGTATCGACGCCTTCCTTGCCGGAAAGCACTTCGGAAACCACCTGGTATTTTTCAGGATTCTTGAGTTTGAGCCACAATGAATCCTGCATGTCATCGGCAGTAAGCGTACGCCCCTGATATTCGCCGTTCGGATATTGCTTAAGGAAGGTGTCGTTATAGAAATCTTCCTTGCTGACGAAGGTGATCTTCGCAACATCATCGGCAAGCTCGTTGCGGATGGTTTGCTGCAAGTCGTTGATCTGTGCCTGCGTCGCGGCGGTTCCCGCGGTGCAGTTCACAGATTGGCTGGTGCCGTCGGGGCACATCCACACCACCACTTCGACCTTGGAATACCAATCGCCTTTGGCTTTGGTGATCTGCGCCTGGGTAAGCACTGACGCTCCGATGAAAAGGAATGAGATGAAGGTAACGAGCATCACCGAAAGCAGCATAGGTACGTTGCGCTTGAGGCTGCTCCAGGTTTCGGAAAGAATGAAACGCAAACGCATCAGTCGTTCTCCTTGTTTTCGGACGTTTCATGCTGTTCGGCAGATTGTTCGACGGATTGTTCTGCGCAGTTCGCCGCGCCATCGTCGGTCGCCGCAGGAACGGCAGGAGGTGTCGGAGGCGCTGGCGGCGCGGGAGGCATCGGCGGTGCCGGAGGCGTAGGAACCGTTGGCTCAGCCGGCTGTTCGTTTTCATCCGCGTTGCCTGATTCGACGCTTGTTTCAGACGAAACGATAGTGGCATCGGCATTGGATTCAATCTGGGAATGTGCAGACGAATCAGATTGTTCCTGTCCGGCAAGCTCCTCGAGCTTCAGACCCTTGCCCCAGGTTAACGTGGTTTCCACCGAGGCGAATGCCTCTCCGTAACGGCCGGTGCGACCGGAATGCACGGAATTGGCAAGTCGCGCAATGCCCGCATCTCCATTGCCATCGTGAACAGCCGCAGCCACGGCATCAACCGCATTCGCTGCGGTTTCGGCTCGCGTCGCACCTTCCACATCCACCGTCTCTTCGGAAGCATCGGACACGGCCAAACCGCTTGGCGCGCGATATTTCGCGTCGAGATCGCCACCATTCAGTGCCTGATGCGATTTGGATTCCACTTCGGCATCCGGGAAGTACAGTGCGGAATCGTAGGATCCCTGCTGCTCGTCACGCACGATTTTGCCGGTGTGCAGTTCGACTACACGCTTGCGCATGGAGTTGACGATTTCCTCATTATGCGTGGCCATGACAACGGTGGTGCCGGTGCGGTTGATGGCGTCCAACACTTCCATAATGCCCAACGATGTGGTCGGATCAAGGTTTCCGGTAGGCTCGTCGGCCAGCAGAATCTGCGGATGGTTCACATACGCTCGCGCGATGGCCACACGCTGCGCCTCACCGCCGGAAAGCTCATGCGGATAGCTGTCCTCCTTGCCGGTAAGCCCAACCGTCTGCAGCACTTTCGGCACCAACGATTTGATGGTGGAACGGCTTGTGCCGATCACTTCAAGCGCGAACGCCACATTCTCCCACACCGTTTTGTTGTTCAACAGCTTGTAATCCTGGAAGATGAAGCCGATGGAACGACGATAATGCGGCACCTGCCGTGCGGACAGGCGTCGCAAATCGTTGCCTGCGACTCGAATCTCGCCGTCCGTGGCCTCCTCTTCACGCAGCAACAGGCTCAGCAATGTGGTTTTGCCGGAACCTGATGCGCCCACGAGGAACACGAAATCCCCTCGATTGATGTCGAGATTGATGTCATCCAACGCAGGCCTGGTGCCTTTCGGATACACCTTGCTCACATGTTCAAGCGAAATCAGCGCCATCGTCGTACCCCTCCACTATGTGCTGTTCTGATTACGGGAATCGCGGCTTTTAGGCTTCCGCTTCTTCCTCCGCCTCACGACGCTGTTCATGACGCCAGCGAATACCAGCTTCGATGAACGCGTCGATATCACCGTCGAACACGGCTTGAGTCTGCGAGGTCTCATAGCCAGTGCGCAGATCCTTGACCATCTGATACGGATGCAGTACGTAGGAGCGCATCTGATCACCCCAGCTGGCCTTGATGTCGCCGGCGAGTTCCTTCTTTTTCTTGGCTTCCTCTTCGTGGCGCAGCACCAGCAGTCGGGACTGCAACACGGCCATGGCCGCGGCACGATTCTGAATCTGCGAGCGTTCATCCTGCATGGTCACCACGATGCCGGTCGGAATGTGGGTGATGCGCACCGCGGAATACGTGGTGTTCACACCCTGACCGCCAGGACCGGAAGAGCAGTAGGTATCAACACGAATTTCGGAATCTGGCACGTCGATATGATCGGTCGCTTCGACAAGCGGCACCACTTCCACAGCCGCGAAGCTGGTCTGACGGCGGCCCTGGTTGTCGAACGGGGAGATACGTACCAGACGGTGGGTGCCGCCTTCCACGCTCATGCGACCATACGCATAAGGGGCATCCACCTGGAAGGTGGCGGACTTGATGCCCGCCTCTTCCGCATAGGAGGTGTCCATGACTTTAGCTTTGTAGCCGTTGCGCTCCGCCCAACGCAGGTACATGCGCAACAGCATCTGCGCGAAGTCGGCCGCATCCACGCCGCCGGCACCGGAGCGAATGGTCACCACTGCGGAGCGTTCGTCGTATTCGCCGTCAAGCAGGGTCTGGATTTCCATGTCTGCCAGATCGTTCTGAATGCTTTCGACTTCGGACCGCGCTTCCGCCAACGTGTCGGCGTCGTCTTCCTCCTGCCCCAATTCCACGAGCGTTTCGACGTCGTCGATACGCTGGCTTGCGGAGGCGAGACGCTTCAGCTGGGACTGTACCGCGGAAAGCTTGCTGGTCACCTTCTGTGCGTTTTCGGGGTCATCCCACAGTCCCGGTTCGGCCGCCTGCACTTCAAGATCCTTGGCCTGTGCGGTCAGTCGATCGACATCAAGCGCCTTGGAAATCGATTCGTATTTGGCGCGCGCTTCGCCGATTGCTTGGGAAAAATCAAATTCTGCCATCGTTTACACCATACATTTCTTTATGCGTTCTTTATATTCTGCCATGGAGCCTCATACGGCTTCCGCACAATCCTCAACTTTTCCACGTGCCCGCATGCTCGCTCCCATCCTGCCGAGCCGCGAACCAGTCTCGTTATGTATGGGGATGCAGACCCGGGGAGGATCATACCAAGCCAAGGGCGTCAAAGACCTGCGTAGATAGCAGGAATCACCAGACTCAGCAGCATCGCCGCGGCAATGACGATGCACACCGCTCGCACCAAAGTGCGGCGACGGCGCTCTCGCTGCTCGCGTTCGCTTCTGTAGTCACTCATGGGGCACCAGTATAGGCAACACCTTCTACTTATCGACTTCCGGCATTCTTGACGCAGTCTCGTATTTCATACGCGGAAATCATGCGCGAATCATTCGAGAACGTGAACAAATCATTTATGGTAGGGCTCTCCGGCATTGATTTTGTACGCACGATAGATCTGTTCCAACAAAATAACGCGCATTAACTGATGCGGGAACGTCATTTTGGAGAAGCTCAGCAAGTAGTCGGCCCGTTTCACAATCGTTGGATCGAGCCCGAGAGAACCGCCGATGATGAACTGGATATGGCTTGTGCCATGCAGCCCGAGACCGTCGATTTTCCGCGCAAGTTCCTCGCTGGTCAGCTGCTGGCCTTCGATGGCGAGCGCGATGACGAACGCATCGTCACGTATATGTTTGGCGATGCGTTCGCCTTCCTTGGCTTTGATTTGCCGTTCAACTCCCTCACTGGCATGCTCGGGTGTTTTCTCGTCCGCTACTTCGACGATGTCAAGCTTGCAGTATCGGCTGAGTCGTTTCGAATATTCGGCGATGGCGTCGCGCAAATATTTTTCCTTGACTTTGCCGACGGTGATCAGGGAGATTTTCATGGCTTGTTTTTTAGTTCTTGTGCAGTTTTTCGTTCAGTTCGATACCGGTCTTGCGATAGCGCGCTTCGATACGTCCGGACACCGAGTTGCGGATGAACAGAATGTTGTCTTTGCCGGAAAGGTCGGCGCCCTTGACAGTTTCGAGCGGTTCTCCCGCTGCGACCTTGGCCTTATCGTAGATGGTCACCTTGGTGCCGGCGGTCACATACAGGCCGGCTTCAACCACGCAGTTGTCGCCGAGGGAGATGCCGATGCCCGCGTTCGCGCCGAGCAGCGAATGCTCGCCGATGGAGTTCTTGAGCTTGCCGCCGCCGGACAGGGTGCCCATGATGGATGCACCGCCGCCGATGTCGGAACCATTGCCGACCACAACACCTTGGGAGACTCGGCCTTCCACCATGGAAACGCCGAGCGTGCCGGCGTTGAAGTTCACGAAGCCGGCATGCATGACGGTGGTGCCTTCGGAAAGGTAGGCGCCCAAACGCACGCGGTCGGCGTCGCCGATTCGCACGCCGGTCGGCACCACATAGTCGACCATGCGCGGGAACTTGTCGATCGACAACACGTTCACGTCGACTTTCGGCAGGCCCGGAGCGCTCTGGTTGGCGGCGGCCATCACGTCGAGCTTGCGCAGCGCGAAATCCTCGACCGCGAAAGGACCATAGTTGGTCCACACCACATTGTTGAGGGCCGCGAAAATGCCGTCCAGGTTAAGTGTGTTCGGCTTGGCCAGACGCATGCTCAGCAAGTGCAGACGCAGGTAAGCGTCGGCGGCATCTTCGATCGGCTCGTCAAGCTTCGACACGGTGAACACCGGAATGCGGCGTACGCCACACACGTCCACTCCCTCATGGGCAAGGTTGCCGAAATTATGGTTTGGGCGGGCCACTTCCTTCGGCGCCTCGCCAAGCTTCAATTCCGGATACCAAACATCCAGAGTATTGCCAGCCGCGTCCACGCTGGCCAGACCCCAACCCCACGCAGTGCGCTGATCGGTCATTCTTCGCTCCTTCACAATAGTGATTGCATTACTTGCACGGTTCCGTGCAACACTTTAGCCGCAGGGCTTGGCGAAAGACATCACGATTCCATGAAACAGCGAAAAAACAACTACCGACGGTCGATCGGAACGTAATCACGTTCGGTATAACCGGTGTACACCTGACGTGGACGACCAATCTTGGTGTTCGGATCGGCAAGCATCTCACGATATTGCGCAATCCAACCGGGAATGCGCCCCAACGCGAACAATGTGGTGAACATCGACGGATCAAAACCGATTGCGCGGTAGATCAATCCCGTGTAGAAGTCGACATTCGGATACAAGTGACGAGACACGAAATACTCGTCATTCAACGCGATCTTCTCCAATTCCGTGGCGACGTCGAACAATGCACGCTCATCGGCAGGCAGTTTCAACGTATCCGCGCGTTCCATGATCTTCTGCAGATACGTCTTGGCAATCGCCGCACGAGGATCATACGATTTGTACACGCGGTGGCCAAGTCCGGAAATGCGCTGACCACTGGCTTTGGCGTCTTTCACGAATTCCTTAACGGTTTTGCCTGAATCGCGAATGGCTTTGAGCTGGCGCAACACCGCCTCATTCGCACCGCCGTGCAGCGGGCCCGAAAGCGCGTTGATGCCTGCGGCGACCGCGGAATACAGGTTGGCGTGAGCGGAACCGGCGATACGTACCACGGACGTGGAGCAATTCTGCTCATGATCGGCATGGATGATCAGCAGTCGGCCGAGCGCGTGCACGTACAGCGGATCGGAATCGAACGGCTCGTACGGCACCGCGAAGCACATGCGCAGAAAATCGTCCACGTAACCGCGCGAATAATCCGGATACAGCATCGGCTCATCGCGGCGACGGCGGAAAATGTAGCTGACGATGGTTCGCGCCTTCGCCATGATAATGGTCGCGGCTTCGTCAAGCTGGTCGGAATCGTTGATATCCGTGGTATCCGGGTAGAAGGTGGCGAGCGCGTTGACCGCGGACGCCATCACGCTCATCGGATGCGCGGTACGCGGGAAGGAGCCCATGAAGGTGCGGAAATCCTCCCCCACCATCGTACGATGGTTGATGTCGGAGATGAAACGGTCGTACTGCTCCTGATTCGGCAGTTCGCCGTGGCGCAACAGCCATGCGACCTCAAGGAAATCAGATTGCTCGCACAGCTGCTCGATCGGGTATCCGCGGTAGCGCAGAATCGAGTTCTTGCCGTCGATGTAGGTGATTTTCGATTCGCATTGCGCGGTCGTCAGAAATCCGGGGTCAAGCGTGACCCAGCCATCATTACGCAGCGTGGATACCACGATGCCGTCCGCGCCTGCCGTGGCTTCGACCACCGGCAGGGTGAAGTCTTTGGATTCCACACTCAGATTGGCTGTGGCCATACTTGCACGCTCCTTAACCGTCCATAACCGTTCGGAAGTATCGAATACTATATGGCATGCGCGTTTCCGAGCATGGTTTCGTCTCAAAATCAATCGATTGACGTTCGATTCTTCATTCCCGTATAACGAATATTCAGTTTTCCAGTACAAAATTACGCATATAAAAAACCGATGTCTAGAATTGCAAAAGAATTCCAGACATCGGCTTCGCCTGATGAATTTCGTTAGTCCACTACGAAATCACATCGTTTTCGCCAACAACTGATCACTTGTCGCGAACGGTGAGGATCACCGGGCCATTATCGGTGATGGCGATGGTGTGCTCGCTGTGCGCACCACGGGAACCATCGGAGCTCTTCAGTGTCCAACCGTCCTTCGGATCCTGGTAGATCTCATCGGTGGTCTTGAGGAACCAAGGTTCGATGGCGATAACCAGGCCCGGACGCAGCTTGTAGCCGTGGTGGGCGCGACCGTCGTTCGGCACATGCGGATCGCCGTGCATGATACGGCCGACGCCGTGACCGCCGAATTCAAGGTTGATCGGATAACCGTATTCGCGAGCCACATCGCCGATGGCCGCGGAAACATCACCCAAACGGTTGCCCGGCTGTGCAGCGGCGATACCGGCTTTCAAAGCCTCTTCGGTGCACTTGATCAGTCGCAAATCCTCAGGATCCTTATGTTCGCCGACCACAAAGCTGATGGCGGAATCGGCAACCCAACCGTCGACGTTGATCGCCAAATCGAGGCTGACCAGATCGCCGTCTTTCAGGTTGTAGTCGAACGGAACGCCATGCAGCACCGCATCGTTCACGGAAACGCAAATGTAGTGCGCGAACGGGCCGGTGCCAAAATCCGGAGCGTAGTCGACATAGCAGGATTCGGCTCCCTTGCGATCGACGATGCGCTTGTGCACGAATTCGTCGATTTCCAACAGATTGGTACCAACTTTGGTGAATTCCTTGAGATCACGCAGAATACCGCCGACGAAACGGCCGGCCGGCTTCATCTCTTCGATCTCTTTCGGTGTTTTCAGTTCAATCATGCTTATAACCCTACTTCGTACGCCCTACAGTGCATGCGTTTCTTGCGATCAGGCAATCGCGTCTTACATATGAAATTACATAATGACGATTATTCGTTTCGGATACACTGTTTTGTCACCAAAGATGGATAGTGTGAAGTCATGAGTACCACTTTGAATTCGGGCATCGATCCGGCATCGTTCTCCGCCGTGACCGGCCCTGCGCAAGATCTGTTCCGCTATGTCAATGGCCCGTGGATCGACATGTATCGCCTTCCCGACGACCGTTCTCGTTATGGTTCGTTCGACAAGCTCGCCGAAGACGCCGAAAACCAGATTCGTGAGATTCTTGAAGACGATGACTGCCCTGCCAAGAAGTCCCACGCCCTGTATGCAAGCTTCCTTGACGTTGATGCCATCAACGCTTCCGGGCTCACCGCCATTGAACACCAGCTTGAGGCCATTGATGCCGCTGCCAGCAAAACCGAGCTCACTCGCGCTTTGGGCGCGATGAATCCAGCTGGCGGCCCTGACTTGATTGGCATTGCCGTATATGGCGATCCCGGTGCTCCCGAAACCAACATCATCCATGTTGAGCAGGCCGGTTTGGGACTGCCCGATGAGGCGTATTACCGTGAAGACCATTATGCGCCGATTCGCGAAGCGTACGTCGATATGGTGGCCAAGCAGCTTAAGAACGCGAAGCTTTCCGCCGATAGCGAGCAGGCCGAAGCCGACGCCAAACGTTTCCTCGATGTTGAGACGCGTATCGCCGCGAACCATTGGGACAATGTAGCCACCCGTGATTCGGTGAAGACCTATAATCCCACTGATTATGCGGAATTGAGCGGCATGCTTGCCGATTATGATCTCGACACATGGATCGAATCATGGCAGTCCGCATATGATCAGACTTCCGCAGCACAGGTGCAACCGCTTGATTTCCGCGGTGTTTTCAACCGTGTGGTAGTGCATGAGCCGAGCTTTCTCACCGGTCTTAACGCGTTCTGGAGGACCTCGGATCTTGATGATCTCAAGCTGTGGGCTCGCGTGCATGTGATCATCGGATCCACATTGGAACTGCCGCACGAATTCGATGAGACGAATTTCGAGTTCTATGGCAAGACGTTGTCTGGCCAGAAGCAGCAGCGTGTGCGCTGGAAGCGCGGCGTTTCGCTGGTCAACGGCATTTGCGGCGAGGATGTGGGCCGCGAATATGTTAAGAGGCACTTCCCCGAGTCGTCGAAGCAGCGCATGGAACAGCTGGTCGGCAACCTGATCGACGCCTACCGCATGTCCATCTCCAGTTCTGCCTGGCTTGGCGAGGAAACCAAGCAGAAGGCGTTGGAGAAGCTTTCCAAGTTCGTACCGAAGATCGGTTACACGAACCATTGGCGTGACTATTCCGCGCTTGACGTGCGTGAGGATGCCGGTTTCGCCGAGAACATGCGTGCCGCCAACCTGTATGAGACCGGCTACCAGTTGTCCAAGGTCGGCAAGAGCGTCGACAAGGACGAATGGCTGATGAACCCGCAGACGGTGAACGCCTACTATGAGCCGACCATGAACGTGATCGTATTCCCAGCCGCCATTCTGCAACCGCCGTTCTTCGATCCGAATGCCGAAGACGCCGCGAATTACGGTGGTATCGGCGCGGTGATCGGTCATGAGATCGGCCACGGTTTCGACGATCAGGGTGCCCAGTATGATGGCGACGGCAAGCTCAACGATTGGTGGACCGAAGAAGACAAAGCCAATTTCGAACGGCTCACGCAGAAGCTCATCGACCAGTACAACGCATTCGTACCAACCCAGCTCTCTGAAAAGTACGCCGATGATCCCACACAAGCTCCGCATGTGAACGGCGCGCTAACCATCGGCGAGAACATCGGCGACTTAAGTGGTGTGAACATCGCGCTCAAGGCGTACGCGTTCGCTCTTGACGAGGCAGCCGGCCGTGAGAAGAACGGATCCATGGACGCAGTTGAGGCTTCGCTGGCTGAAGCGCCGCAAATCGACGGTTTCACCGGATTGCAGCGTTTCTTCCTCAGCTATGCATCCATCTGGCGCACCAAGAATCGTGACGAGCTGGCGGAGCAGTATCTGCAGATCGACCCGCATTCCCCCGCTGAATGCCGCACGAACGGCATCGCACGCAACGTTGACCTGTTCTACAAGGCGTTCGATGTGAAGCCTGAGGATGGTATGTGGCTTGATCCCGATCAGCGCGTGCGCATCTGGTAACGAGCCGCATCATCAGTAGACAATCGTCGCCCATCGTGCGAAACATCGGTGCCTCCTAATATATGTCGCCGCCGAATTCTTCGGGATTTCCCGAGAATTCGGCGGCTTCGTCATCTTCGGGAACCACTATCTCAACCGGAGCCGCACTGTCGTGTCTTGCGAACGGGTCGACTCCCACTTGAGGTTCCGTGATCTTCGTTTCCGGTTGGCTTTGGTCGTTTGGCTTGATGAACTTGCGCAACGTAGTGACGCCACGGTTGAGGTCATGCCCTGCGGCACTGGCTTCCAGCACAATACGCGACTGCGGTTTACCATTCATATCGGTCCATGTTTCCATGGCAAGCGAACCTACTACAATAACCGGTTCGCCTTTCTTCAACGATTGGCAGATGTTTTCGGATAGATTCCGGTACGCTTTCACCGTGATCCACGTGGTAGGAAGATCTTTCCATTGCTGTGTGCGATTGTCGAAATACCGTCTGGTGCTCGCCATTCTGAACGAGCTGGCATGGGGCATGCCATCCTTGTTGAATTGCGTGGGATTGGCACCCACATATCCGGTGATGGTGATGAGAGCTTGCTGTTGTGCCATAATCGGCCCTTTCTGTCGCTTTGGTGGTAAAGGGGCCGCGGAAAGCACCGATGAAGGTGCGAGAGCAACATGCAGTCGGAGAAATGGGTTGTGAGAGAGGGGTTCTGCACGCCTTTCCGCTTCCTTGCGTTTCCGCGGTAGAACCCACTATCCTCGATTCGACCATACTGGCACAAGCGCAACCGACAAATGTGGATAGAGGACGCCATTTCGGGCGAGTCGTGGATAGTCGGTGGATAAATCTCACTTATCCACAGCAATGCACTGTCGATATGTGCATGGTTTTTAGTTTGTTTGCCCCATAAATGTTTTCCGCAAAATCATGCTTCCTTCCATCTGTTTTCTAGATAAAAAAACGGAAGACTATGGAATTTCCATAATCTTCCGTCTATATGATGAAATAATCAGAAAAAATACGATTATTACTTCAGCAGTGCGGCGACACGATCGGCGATCATCTGGGCGGCGTCGGCAACAGGCACGGCTTCGGCGTTCTCGCCATTGCGGTCACGCACTTCAATGGTGCCATTGTTGACAGTGTCGCGGCCTGCGACGGCGATCAGCGGCACACCGATAAGCTCGGCATCCTTGAACTTGACGCCCGGGGAAACCTTCTTGCGGTCATCGAAGATCACTTCGATGCCCTTGGCTTCCAGCTCGGCGATCAGTTGCTCGGCGGCTTCGAATGCGGCAGCATCCTTGCCAGTGGCCACCACATGCACCTGGGCGGGAGCGATGATGGCCGGCCATGCCAAGCCCTTCTCGTCATGGTGTGTTTCAGCGATGCAAGCCATCACACGAGATACGCCAATGCCGTAGGAGCCCATCCATACCGGCACGGTCTTGCCGTTCTGGTCGAGCACCTTCAGACCGAGCGCGTTGGAATACTTCAGGCCAAGTTGGAACACCTGACCGATTTCCACACCGCGTTCGAAGCTCAGCGGTCCGGAACCGTCCGGGCTCATGTCGCCGTGGCGAACCTGCACGGCCTCCACTACGCCGTCGGCCTCGAAGTCGCGGCCGTACACGAGATCGTAGTAGTCGACGCCGGCTTCATCGGCACCGGTGAACCATGCGGAACCGCGGGCGATATGCGCGTCGATGAGGTAACGCAACGCTTCGCCGGTTTCGTTGGCGTTTTCAGCCTTTTCACCGCCGCGAGCCTGCGGGCCAAACGCCATCGGGCCGATATAGCCCTTGACGAGTTCCGGATGCTTCTTCAGATCCTCGTCGGTGGCCTCTTCGATTTCAGCCGGAGTGAACTGCGCTTCAAGACGCTTCATGTCAACGGTACGATCGCCAGGCACGCCGACAACCACCAGTTCGCGCCACGGCTCGTCATGATCGTCATCCTGCGGATGCATCACGGCGATCACCACGTTCTTCAGAATGTCGGAGGCCTCCCACGCGCGGCCATCGGAACGCGGATGGTTGGCGTTGGCAAATTCAACCATCTGATCGATGGTTTCAGCATTCGGCGTCGGACGCTTTTCAGCGGCCGGAGTGTTGCTGAAGTCGATGGCTTCCGGTTCCGGAGTGGTCAGAGCCTCAACATTCCAAGCCTTGCCGCTCGGCGACTGTGCGAAGGTATCTTCACCGATTTCCATCGGGGCAAGGAACTCTTCGGATTCGAAGCCGCCCATCGGGCCAGCCATGGCGTGCACTGGCACATACTTCAAATCGAGACGGTTGAAAATACGCTCGTAAGCGCCACGCTCGTCCATATACGCCTTGACAAGGCCTTCCTTGTCAAGCGTGAAGGAGTAGGCGTCCTTCATGATGAATTCACGGCCACGGATCAGGCCTGCACGCGGGCGGAATTCGTCACGATACTTGGTCTGAATCTGGTAGAGGGTAACCGGCAGATCCTTGTAGGAGGAGTACAGGTCCTTGACCAGCAGGGTGAACATTTCCTCATGGGTCGGCGCCAGCAGGTAGTCGGCCTCATGGCGATCCTTCAAACGGAAGATGTTGTCGCCATACTCTTCCCAACGATGGGTGGCCTCATACGGTTCACGCGGCAACAGACCGGAGAAGTGAACTTCCTGGGCGTCGATCGAGGCCATTTCCTCACGGATGATGTTTTCGATCTTGTTCAGAACATTCAGTCCCAGCGGCAGCCAGGTCCAAATACCCGGAGCGGCTTTGCGCAGGTAGCAGGCGCGCTGCAGAAGCTTATCCGATACGACATCGGCATCGGCGGGATCCTCACGCAGAGTGCGCAGGAACATGGTGGACATACGAAGTGCTTTAGTCATATGCCCAAAACTACTCAGGCAAGGGGACGTAAGCCCAATCCAACCACCCGTTCACCGACGTATGGCAACGCACGGACGGAACACAACAGTCATATCCGTCGAATCCCAAAAATCATCATAAATGTCAAACAAGGCAATCGCCATACTAGAACAGCGCGTCCTGCGCGAACTCGTCATCGTCGGGAACAGCGATGTTCTGCTGGAACGCGGCGATGCCATCATGAGCCAACATATCGGATGCCTGTGCCGAGGCGAGACGCAACTCACCATCCAATCGCACCGCATCGGGCGAAACCAAGAACATACGTTCGTTCACACCGTTCAAATACAGACCTTGCAGGCCTTCCACACGAGACAGCGCCACATATCCCATGCCGGGCGCGAAAGTGCGCCGCAAATCCATCACCGCACGCTCGAGCGTCATACCTTGCGATTTGTGGATGGTGATCGCCCACGCACAGCGCAACGGCACTTGGTTGACGCTGGCGAGCACTGTGTCGCCGTCCATCATTTCCCAGCAATTCGGCTTCATGGTAACGATATTGCCGTTTTCAAATTCAATGATCGGCCATCCGCCCTTGTTTTCGGCGGCAAATCCGCGCACAGTGCCCAAGGATCCGTTCACGAATTGGTGGTCAGCGTCGTTGCGTACGGCCATCACCGCAGCCCCGGTTTTGAGCTGCAAACGTTCGGGGGCAAGCATGTTCTTCTTCAAACGTTCCACCAGATTGACTGGTCCTGCGGCTTCGGCGAAATATTCGTGTGGTTCCTCGTTGATTTCGAACAGGCGCATGTCGTTGAGCGTGTCCGCCTGCTTGTTGACGGGAAACAGATTGACGGCCTGTTGACCAGGTTCGGGGATTGTGCCCAGTCTGGTGAGGAGTACATTGCGATCGTCGTCGTTCACGCAACCGTTGCGAATATCGGTCAATACGGTGAGCAGACTGCCGTCATCCTGACGATGCTGTTCGGTCAGGTAACAGATTGCGGGATTCAATTCCCGCCATACCAATGATTCGGTGACGAAACCATCTGGATTGAGTCCCGCTTTCGCATATCGTTCGCGGGAAGCCACGAATTCCGGGCTTGGTGTGACCAAATCGTGGTTGCGTCCACCCACACTCACTGGCGGAAGCTGGAAGAAATCGCCGGACAGCACCACTTGAAGCCCGCCAAACGGGCGTTGGTCACGTCGAATGATGCGGCACACCTGATCGACCATGTCGAACAGCCACGCATGCAGCATGGAAACCTCGTCGATGATGAGAATGTCAGCGCCCTGCAGCTTACGTTTGCGCCGGGTACGTATGGTTTTGATCAGATTGTCGGTGAGCGCGTTGGCAAGTCCGACACCGCTCCATGAATGAATGGTCTGCCCGTTGATATGCGTGGCCGCGATACCAGTGGACGCCGTCACCGACACCGCCGCACCTTCGGCACGGGCCTGACGCACGAACTCATTGAGCACGTAGGTCTTGCCAGCACCCGGCGCACCCGTCAGGAAGACGCTCACGCCACTTTGCAGAATCGCCAATGCCTCAGCCTGCCGCATGCTGCACCGCCTTTCCTGTTCAATCGACCATCAATTTCGAAGAAACGGCTTCCTTACGCAATCAACTTGTCGACAACCTGAAGCACCCCGTGATCGGCATTGCTGGGAGCCACAAAATGCGCAGCTTGCTTCAACGCGGGGTGCGCATTGCCCATGGCGAACGACCACTGCCCTGCCGAGAGCATCTGCAAATCGTTGAGATAATCGCCAAATACCGCCGTTTGGGCCGCAGTGACGCCAAGCACGCGCTGCAACGCTTCAACGCCCTGTTTCTTATTGGTTGTAGCATTCATGATGTCGACCCACAGTTTGCCGGAAACCACCACCTGATAATCGTTCTTCAGTGGCGTCAGCTTTTCCGCGGCCATCGTTTCGGCATCGTCGAAATCGAGAATCGCCAGTTTGAGTATGGTGTCGCTTTCGCCGTTTGATGCGATCACATCCTCAAGCACGCTACGCAGATCGTCCACAATCTCCAGTGCCGCATAATATTTGCCGACTTCGTCAAGGAACGGCTTGTCCGTGCGCTGCACGTATGCCGTGCGCAGGCCACAAAGCACCAATCCCATATCGTATTCGCCAGCTGCGGCAGAAGCGTTCACCGTGTCGATGGTCCAGCGGGTCACATCGGTATCGACGCCGTGCACTTCGGCGATATTACCGTCAATGGCCACGACATTGCCGTTTTCCGCGATATACGAAAGTTCGCCGCCGTCAAGCACCTGCGCCGCCTTATCGGCGAACATGGCACGCAAGGTAGCGTACTGGCGTCCGGACGCCGGCACGAATTCAACGCCTCGTGAGCGCAACCGGGCAAGCATCGGCCAGAAACCTTGCGGAATCTCACTATGCTCATCAAGCAGGGTGCCGTCCATATCGGCAACCACCAAGCGAATGTCTTGCGGGATTTCGATGCTGGTCCAATCGGCTGCGCTCACTGGAGTCCTTTCCATGTTTTCATTGGAATATCAGGTTTTCCAACGATTGTGCGATATGCGGAATCAGTTGTTGTTCAAAATGCTGGTTGCCACGATCTGATCGGCGATCGCCTTGGCTTCGGCTGCGTCAGGACCGGGCGCCGCTGCCATGAACGCCTTACGGTAGTAACGCAGTTCATCCAGGGATTCGATGATGTCGGCGAGCGCGCGATGTCCACCGTTCTTCGGCGGACGGTTGTTGTATACGGCAGGATACCAGCGGCGGGCAAGCTCTTTGAACGTGCTCACGTCGATTACACGGTAGTGCAGGTGTTCCATGAGGTTCGGCATGTAACGGTCGAGGAATTTTTTGTCTGATCCGATGGAGTTGCCTGCGAGCAGCGGCTTGACGCCGTCCGGGGTGAAGCGGGCTACGTATTCGGTGACTTTCCGTTCGGCCTCTTCGACGCTCAGGCCGTTCTCCCATTCGTTGATGAGTCCGGAACGGGTGTGCATGGCGCGCACGAAATCGTTCATATTGGCCACGGCCGCATCGGAGGGCTTGATCACGAAATCAATGCCTTCGTCGAGCACATTGAGGTCGAAGTCCGTCGGTACTACGGAAATCTCGCACAGTTCGTCGTGGAAGATGTCAAGACCAGTCATTTCGCAGTCGATCCAGATCAGGCGTGAATCCTTCGCCGTGTATGTTTCACCGTCATGTGCGTCAACCATCTTGCCTCGTTTCCTTTGCGTGTGCGCGTACCGCTTGGCACGCTTCAGCTGAACATTCGAAGATACCGCGAGGTAGGGAGATTGGAAGGCCCACGCACTGGGAAGTCACGTTTGTTTTTCGCGATTTGCTTCGTAATCAATGCCGCTACTTGGCGATAGAGCGACGTTCGGTTATAAATATTCACGTTGCAGATATGAGTAAAGCCTCTTACTTTCGGTCTTTTCCGAGAAGTAAGAGGCTTTTACCGATTATTGATTACTGGGATTCAGCAATCACTGGCGGCCGGAGTAGTTCGGAGCTTCGGCGGTCATGACGATGTCGTGCGGATGGGATTCACGCAAGCCAGCGTCGGTGATACGGATGAAACGGCCACGTTCCGGCATTTCGGCGATGTTGTGAGCACCGATGTAGAACATGGACTGGTGCAGGCCACCAATCATCTGGTACAGCACTGCGTTCAGCGGTCCGCGGTACGGCACTTCGCCTTCAACGCCTTCCGGAACGACCTTGTCGTTGGAGGTGACGTCGGCCTGGAAGTAGCGATCCTTGGAGTAGGACTTCTTGCCGCGCGGAGCCATGGCGCCGAGGGAGCCCATGCCACGGTACAGCTTGTACTGCTTGCCGTGCAGCAGCACCTTTTCGCCCGGAGCTTCCTCGCAGCCTGCGAGGGTGCCGCCGAGCATGACGGTGGAGGCACCGGCAACCAGAGCCTTGGCGATGTCGCCGGAGTAGTGAATGCCACCGTCGGCGATGCACGGCACGCCAGCGGCACGGCAGGCCTGAGCGGCCTCGTACACTGCGGTGAGCTGCGGCACGCCGACACCGGCCACCACGCGAGTGGTGCAGATGGAGCCTGGGCCGACGCCGACCTTGACTGCGTCAACACCGGCGTCGATCATGGCCTGAGCGCCCTGACGGGTGGCTACGTTACCGCCGATGATGTCAACGCCCTTGAACGCGGAATCGGACTTCAGGCGGCGAATCATGTCGAGAGCCAGCTTGGCCTCACCGTTGGCGGTGTCGACCACGAGCACGTCCACGCCGGCTTCCATCAGAGCGGACGCACGGTTGTAGGCGTCGCCCAGGAAGCCGATGCCGGCGGCAACGCGCAGACGACCCTGCTCATCCTTGGTGGCGTCCGGGTACTGCTCGGTCTTCACGAAGTCCTTCACGGTGATCAAGCCGGTGAGGTGACCTTCATCGTCGACCAGCGGCAGCTTTTCGACCTTGTACTTGGCCAGCAGGTCGTGGGCGTCTTCCTTGGAGATGTTGGACGGACCGGTGATGAGGTTTTCGCGGGTCATGACCTCGGAAACCTTGAGGCGGTCGTAATCCTCGGATGCGATGAAACGCATGTCACGGTTGGTGATGATGCCGACGAGCTTGTTGTCGTTGTCAACGACCGGCAGGCCGGAAATATGGAAACGACCGCACAGCTTGTCGAGATCAGCCAGCGTCACATCCGGGCTGACGGTCAACGGATCGTTGATCATACCGGATTCGGAACGCTTGACGATGTCGACCTGAGCAGCCTGGTCGTCGATGGAAAGATTGCGGTGCAGCACGCCAATGCCGCCATTACGAGCCATGGCGATGGCCATATCGGACTCGGTGACGGTGTCCATTGCGGCGGAAATCGCCGGGACCTTCATCGTGATGTTGCGGGTCAGATGGGTGGTCGTGTCCACTTCGGACGGAATGACATCCGTCTCGTTCGGCAGCAGCAGCACATCGTCATATGCGAGGCCAAGCTGTGCGAAAATCGGAGGAAGCGGAGCGTACGTGGAATCTGCATTCATATCAGGAATTGTAGCCATAGACACACTATATGAACGCGGGCTGACTTAACGCGACACGGCAAAATCAGCGGTAAACAAGAGTGTCATGAAAGTCAACCAATGCCACTAGGCAAAGCGTTTAATCATTTTTTGCCGTACTTCGATGACCGCAACGCGGCGTGCCTGCTGCCGTCCGCAGCATCCTCTTCCAGTATCTCAGGAATTCTATGCTTTAAATACGGATGCATGGTGGCGACGGTCAATGCCACAGCCGCAATCAGAAAACCGATAAGCACATACTGTGCCTTGAAAAACAGCGTCATAATCGAGCCGAAGGCGATCAGCGCGGCCCACCCCCACAGAATCAGCACAGCACCCTGCACGGAATGCCCGATACGCAACATGCGATGATGCAGGTGCATACGGTCCGGATGCATTGGCGACTGCCCCTTACGCAAGCGGCGCACAATCGCAAGACACATGTCGAGAATCGGCAGGAACAATACCAGAATCGGCAGCAGAATTGGCATGAACACCGGCAGATAGATGCTGGCATGAATGCTGGCGGGATCAAGGCGACCGGTCATCACAATCGAAGCGCAGGTGATCAGATAACCAAGCAGCATGGAACCGGAGTCCCCCATGAATAGCTTCGCCGGATGCCAGTTATGCAGCAGAAAGCCCACGCACATGCCAACCATGGCAATGTCGATCAGCGTTGCCATCGAAGCGTATGAAGGCGAATTGCGGGCGATGATGTATGAATAAATGGCGAACGCGATACCGCCGATCGCCACAATGCCTGATGACAAGCCATCCAGACCGTCCACGAAATTGACCGCGTTAATGGACGCGACAACCAAAAACGCGGTGATGGCCATCGACAGGCTCGGCGATGCCGTCACCAACGAACCAAGCGGAAGCGAAATGATCTGCAAGCCGCCCCATGCCACAAACACGGAAATCAGCAGCTGGCCGGCAAGCTTGAGCATCCAATCAAGATCCCACAAATCATCGGCCATGCCCAGCAAACTGATCATAACGGCACCGGCGAGAATCACCCACGCCTGTTGCGATTGCGCGAACAATCCCTGAATGAACGGAATGCGGGAGGCGAACAGCATCGACACAGTGAAGCCGATCAACATGCCCAAACCGCCTAGTCGCGGGGTCGGAATGGTGTGCACGTCTCGCGCACGCACTTCGCCGACCGCACCGATCTCAATGGCGATATGGCGAATCAGCGGCGTAATCAGATAGGTGACGCCACCAGCAATCGCAGCAATGAACAGATAGATTCTCATACGCCCAAAGCACCGCCATTCAACGTCAAGGCCTTTCGGATAACCGGTTCGCGAATCACTCCCTCTCGAAGAATCGCAATGCCGTCACGCCCATGCGGGTCGGCTGCCACCACTGTGGAAGCCACATGGCCGGGGGTTGCTCCCCCATCCAAATACAGATCCACCGCATCACCGAGCGCCTGAACGGCTTCGTCAACGGTTTGCGCGCTTTCATCGCCGGAACGGTTGGCGCTGGTGGCGGCCAACGGACCGGTCGCACGCAAAACACGCAATGCGGCCGTAGAATTCGGAATGCGCACGCCTTGCGTGGCCTTTCCCGTGGCGTGATCCGTACGCACCGTGGCGAGCGTGCAGTTGTCGCCCGCCACAGCGATCGGAGAAAACGCGCCCGGCATGAACATGGCGGACAGGCGGTTCAGCGGCACCGGCAAATCCAAATGCAGCTTCTCCATGCTTTCAATAGACGGCAATAGCACTTGCAACGACTTGTATTTCGGGCGTTGCTTCGCCGCGAACACCTTGCGGATTGCCTCAATGTTGCGCGGATCGCACGCAACGCCGTAGACCGTGTCCGTAGGAATCACAATCAATCCGCCGTCACGTACGATTTCGACAGCCTGGGCAAGGGATTCGTCTGAAATAGCGCGAATCTCGCTCATGACACCTCCCTTTTCGGCTTGCTGACCCCACCATTGTAAGGCAGGATTCTTCAACTGCGTTGAAACTGACCTTATGCGCCCAGATACGCCTTGCGCACCTGCTCGTTGTTCAGTAGCTCTTTGGCGTCGCCTTCCATCGTGATACGGCCGGTTTCCAGCACGTACGCGCGATCTGCGATCGACAGCGCCATCTTGGCGTTCTGCTCGACCAGCAGAATCGTGATGCCCTGCTCGTGCAGTTTGCGGATGATGGAGAAGATCTCCTTGACGAGCTTCGGGGACAGACCCATGGACGGTTCGTCCATGAGGATCGTTTTCGGATGGCTCATCAGCGCGCGGCCCATCGCGAGCATTTGCTGCTCTCCGCCGGACAATGTACCGGCTTTCTGGTTGCGACGTTCCTTCAGACGCGGGAACAGACCGTAGACCATGTCAAGATCCTTCTTGAGACTCGACTGGTCCTTCAGACTGAACGCACCCATTTCGAGGTTCTCCTCAACGCTCATGCGCGTAAAGACGTGACGGCCTTCGGGAATGTGAGCCATGCCGAGGGTCACGATCTTGTTGCTGTGGGTTTTCAGCAAGTCCACGCCGTTGTACATCACGGAACCGGATTTAGCCGGCACCAGACCGGTAATGGTGTGCAGCGTGGTGGTTTTGCCCGCGCCGTTCGCACCGATCAAGGACACGATCTCTCCATCCTTCACGGTGAAACTGATGCCCTTGACGGCTTCGATGGCACCGTACGAAACGGAAAGGTTCTTGACTTCCAGCATCAGGCTTCCTCCTCGCTTTCGTCATCTTCGTCATCGGAACCAAGATATGCGGAAATGACCTGCGGATTATTGGCAATCTCATCCGGCGTGCCGGCTGCGATGGTGCGTCCGTAGTCGAGCACCTGAATGCGCTGGCAGACGTTCATCACCAAGCTCATGTCATGTTCGATCAGCAGGATGGCGATGCCGAAACGGTCGCGGATGGTGTTGATGCAGTTAAGCAGATCCTCAGTTTCCGTCGGATTCATGCCTGCGGCCGGTTCGTCGAGCAGAAGCAGCTTCATGCCGGTGGCGAGGGCGCGTGCGATTTCCAGCTTGCGCTGGGCGCCGTACGGCAGATTCGCGGCTTCGGTTTCCGCCAGACCTTCCAATCCGAAGATCTTGAGCAGGTCGATGGCTTTGGTGTGCATCTCGCGTTCCTGCTTCCAGAATTTCGGCGTACGGAAAATCGCGCCGCCCATGTGGTAGCTGAACGATTCGTTGAACGCGACCAACACGTTCTCTTCCACCGTCATCTGACCGAACAGACGAATGTTCTGGAAGGTTCTGGCGATTCCTGCACGCACTACTTGGTACGTCTTCTTGCCGTTCATGCGTTCGCCGTCCAGGAAGAACTCGCCTTCCGTAGGCTGGTACACGCCGGTCAGCAGGTTGAACACAGTGGTCTTGCCTGCGCCGTTCGGTCCGATCAGACCGATGAGTTCACCGGAGTTGATGGTCATGTTGAAGTCGGATACGGCCTTCAAGCCTCCGAAGGTGATGCCGAGATGCTCGGCCTTGAGGATGGGCTCGCTCATGCCTTCGCCTCCTTGGTAGTGGTGGCCTTCTCAGCAACCTTTTCAGCGGTTTCGGCTTTTTCAGCCGTCTTCTTCGCGTTTTTGCCAGATTCCTTGGACGCCTTGGCCTTTTCAACGGTTTCGGCCTGCTTCGGCTTGCCGTGTGCCTTGAACTTCATCGGGTAGAACAGCTTGTTGATGGTCTTGGTCAGGGAGAATTCCCAGTTGCCGAAGATGCCTTGCGGTCGGAAGATCATGATGAGTACCAGTGCCACCGAGTACACGAGCATACGGTAGGTGGAGAAGGCGCGCAGCAATTCCGGAAGAAGCGTCAGGCCGATGGCGGAGACGATGGAACCGGTCAGCGATCCCATACCGCCGAACACCACCATGATCACGTAGTTGATTGACTGCAGCCATCCGGCCATGGACGGATTCAACGAACCGATGTACTGTGCGAAGATGCCACCGGCGATACCTGCGAAGAACGCGGAAATCGCAAATACGAGCACCTTCATGTAAGTAATGTTGATGCCGGATGCGCTGGCTGCGATCTCGTCGTCGCGGATGGCTTTGACGGCACGTCCGTAACGGGAACGGGCGAACATGAACAACAGCACCACGGTGACGACTGTGATCCAGAACACGACATACAGGTTGGCGAGACGGTCGATGCCGATCAACGCCTGTCCTGCGGCACCCTTGTCAAGACCCATGCCACCGGCAACCTTCAGGTTCTGGATGATCACGCGGATGATCTCACCGAAGCCAAGCGTGATGATGGCGAGGTAATCACCATGCAGACGCAATGCAGGGATGCCGACCAGAATGCCGAAAATGCAGGCGATTACACCACCGACGAGGGTGGTAAGCAGGAATCGCAAAGTCGGATCCATCGCAATGCCATTGGCGACGAGCAGCTTGCTCAGCAAAGCGGCGGAATACGCGCCGATCGCTTCGAAACCGCAGCAGCCCAACGTGAGCTGTCCGAGCACGCCGATAGTGAGGTTCAGCGAAGTGGTCATGATGATGGCGATGCAGCTGGTCATCATGATGCCTTTGATATAGGCGCTGGCCATGCCGGATTCGCACACGCCCATCAGGATGCCGAACAGTACGACCACGCCGATCGCGCACATCAGATAGGACTGTTTGGTGGAAAGCATAGATTTCTTCATGGGATCACACCTTCTCTGTTTCCGGTTCGCCCATCAGGCCGGACGGCTTGACCAGGAGCACGATGATGAGGATACCGAACACGATGGCGTCGGAGAACGCGGACGTGATCACACCACCGGTGATGGTGCCGATATACGCCTTGGTCAGGCTTTCGACCACGCCGATCACCAGACCGCCGACCATGGCGCCCGGAATGGAGCCGATGCCGCCGAGCACGGCCGCGACGAATGCCTTCAGGCCCAGCATCGCGCCCATCATCGGAGACACCTGCGGATAGGAAATGCAGTACATAAGCGCCGCCACCGCAGCCAGACCGGAACCGATGGCGAAGGTCAGCGTGATGGTGGAGTTCACGTTGATACCCATCAGAATCGACGCTTCCTTATCTTCGGAAACCGCACGCATGGCCTTGCCCTGCTTGGTGTGGGAGACGAACAGCTGCAGCGCGACCATGATGATGACGCCGAGCACGATGGTGATGATGGTCGCGCCGTCGATTTTCAGCTTGCCGAGCGACAGCGTCGGAATCTGGATGACCGTTGGCACAGTCTGGTAATCGGCGCCGAAGATGGCCTGGGAGCCATTCTCCAGCAACAGGCTCATAGCGATTGCGGTGATGAGGGCCGTCATGCTGTTGCCCTTCTCACGCACCGGCTTATATGCGGCCCTCTCCACGATGACGCCCACCGCCACGCACATGAGGATCGCGGGAATGACGGCCACCCATGCGGGCAGGCCGAACGCGACGATTGCCGGAATGGTAAGCATCAGCACATATGCGCCGACCATGATGAAATCGCCGTGCGCGAAGTTGATCAAACGAATGATGCCGTACACCATGGTGTAGCCAAGTGCCACAAGCGAGTACACGCTACCGATCTTCAAACCATTGAAGATCTGGCTGACGAACATGATGATCTGATCGCCCATCATTCCTCCTTTCAAAAATTTGTCTGCCGTCAGGCTCTCGAACCCGACGAATATGGATAAAAACACCTTGATACGCGAAAGGGAGAGAACCGGTTTCCCGGTCCCCTCCTCTTATATGCTCAGGCTTTCAAAATCCTTGCCTTCAAGCAGATGGAAATCACTTGGATGGCTGGATGGTGGTCTTGTACTGAGGCTTGCCGTCCTTAAGCTCAAGGACGATGACAGACTTCTTCGGGGAGCCCTTCTTGTCGAGCGTGAAGTTACCGGTCACGCCTTCGAAGCTCATACCGGAGATAGCGTTGCGCACGGACTCACGGGTAGCGTTCTTACCGGCCTTCTCGATCGCCTGAGCCATCATGTACACGGAGTCATAGGCCAGTGCGGTGAAGGTGTTTGGATCGGCGTTCTTGTTGGCCTTCTTGTAAGACTTGATGAAGTCCTGCACCTTGGCGTTGGAGGCGTCGTCTGGAGAATAATGGGTGGTGTAGAGCACCTTGTTGTACAGCGACTTATCGTCGGTCATCTTCAGGCCATCGTAGCCGTCAGGACCCATCACATAACCATCGTAGCCGACGGAACGGGCCTGCGGGATGATGTACGGGCCAGCAACGGAGTAATAGTACGGAGCGTACAGGAACTCGGCGCCAGCGGCCTGAATCTTCTGCAGCTGGGAGGAGTACTCGGTGTCGTCGGCGCTGGAGGAATTCTCCTCTGCCACAACCTCAAGGCCGGCCTTCTTGGCGGCATCAGCGAAAGCCTTGCCCACGCCGGAGGAGTACGGGTCGCCGGTGCCGTACAGCACGGCGACCTTCTTGACCTTCAGGGTCTCGGCTGCGAACTTGGCCGCGATCTCACCCTGATAGGAATCCTTGAAGCAGGTGCGGAACATGTAGCCACCGGTCTCGATGGAGTCGGAGGTGGCGGCCGGAGCGATGGCCGGCAGCTTGGCCTGATCGGCCAGCGGAGCCACTGCTGCGGTGGTGGAGGAGATGGTCGGACCGAGCACGCCGAGCACGCTGTCGTCACCGGCGAGCTTGTTGAAGGCGTTGGAGGCTTCGGTGGCGTCGCCCTTATCGTCCATGGACTCGAGCTTGACCTTCTTGCCGTTGATGCCGCCCTTGGCGTTGATCTCGTCCACAGCCAGCTTGAAGCCGGCGACTTCGGCCTCGCCGTATGCGGCGGCGGTACCGGAGTTGGTGGTGATGGATCCCAGCGTGATGGTATCGCTGTTGGCCGCACTACCATTGGAGCTGCTGGAATCGTCCATGCTGCCGCCAGAGCAGGCAGCGAGGGACATTGACATTGCGCCTGCCGCGATCACGGCAACGCACTTGGCGGAGAACTTGACGTTCATTCCGTTCTTCCTCTTTTCTTGAAAATGCCGCACATTCCTCTCAACGCGCACCATGAAAGCCATTCATGTTCATCTCAATCCCGTGCGCGGAACCGCAACGGCCGCTTATGGCTGCCATTCGTTCTTTATGTGCATTCCGATTGTTCTTTATAGCCCGACGGACAGCGCCATGCATAAAATGTTCTTATAGTGAGACTCAACTTCTGGCTATATCTTCACCGGCATGCCGTGAAACGTCTTGTATTATCCGATTTCTTGCTTTTTTGCCGTCAGATAACGCGGACGACCGGTGTAATCGTTGCGCACGACAACATCGACGAAATCGCAAGTACGTGCAAAAGCAGCAAGCCGCTCCCCTTGCGTGACATCGTGTTCCATTACCATGAGCCCGCCTGGCTTAAGCAGTTTCGAAGCGCGTGAGATGATGCGCTCCGGGATGAGCGTACCATCCGCGGAACCGCCGTACAGCGCCAGATCGGGATCGTAATCGCGTACTTCTGGCTGTACGGGAATGTCGAAAAGCGGCACATACGGAGGATTGGTAAGCACGATGTCGATTGTGCCGTCAAGCTGGTTCAGTGTCGGCATCTGCGTGGCGTCGGCGATTTCCAGATGATAATTACCTGCGATCGCCGGATACCGTTTCGTGGTTTCGTCAAGATTGCGACGCGTCCATTGCGCGGTCCGTTCGTTTTTTTCGACGGCCCAGACTTCGCTGCCCGGCACTTCCGTGGCGAAAGCAAGGCCGATCGCACCGCTACCGGCGCATAAATCGACCACTTTGGCACGGTACATGCCATGCCGGGTGGTCCATTCGATGCCTTCCTGCACCACCAACTCGGTTTCAGGACGCGGAATGAACACGCCCGGTCCGACTTTCAGATCGAGATAGCGGAACGGCGCATGGCCGGTGATGTGTTGCAATGGCTCACGTTTGGCTCGACGATCCACCATGGAATGGAACCGTTCCATGGCCGCCGCGACGGTATTCCCGGTGGCTTTCGCATTCGCCCAAGCGCCCGATTCTGTAGAAACGGACGCCAAGGCAATGTTCAGATGCTCGACGTCGTCTCCCATAAGCATGGCCTTGTCCACGTCCCGCAAATCGACGTGGAAGGCTTCGGCGAGCAGCAGTTTGACGTCATGTTCCGGAGTGTCGACACCCGCCGCGCTCAATATGGCCGCGGAGGAACGCACCGTTTCGAATACCGTAGCCACAACCACGCCTTACTTCTGGTTGGCGAGACGATCGGCCTCATCCGCCTGGATGTCGGAATCGATGACGGCCTGCAGATCGCCGTCAAGCACGGCGTCAAGGTTGTACGCCTTGTAGTTCGTGCGATGATCGACGATACGGTTCTCCGGGAAATTGTAGGTGCGGATTCGTTCGGAACGATCCAGCGAACGCACCTGGGAGTGACGCATGTCTGCGGCCTGTGCGGCTTCCTCCTCGTGCTTCATGGCGAGCAGGCGACTCTTCAACACGCGCAGTGCGGCCGCACGATTCTGGATCTGGCTCTTCTCATCCTGCATGCTCACCACGATGCCGGTCGGAATGTGGGTCATACGAACTGCGGAATATGTGGTGTTCACGGACTGGCCGCCCGGGCCGGAGCTCATGAAGATGTCGATTTTCAGATCCTTCTGATCGATTTCAATCTCATCATCGTCTTCGTCGGCTTCCGGGAACACGATGACGCCGGCCGCGGAAGTTTGGATGCGACCCTGCGATTCGGTGACGGGGATACGCTGCACGCGATGCACGCCACCCTCATACTTGAGGGACGCCCATACACCGTCCTCCGGCGCAGGAGTGCCCTTGGCGCGAATGGCAAGCTGCACGTCTTTGACACCACCCAGCTCGGTGGTGTTTTCGCTTTGCAGAGTGACCGACCAACCGCGCTTTTCCGCATATCGCATGTACATGCGCAGCAAATCGCCCGCGAACAGCGCCGCTTCCTCACCGCCGGTGCCCGCCTTGATTTCCATGATCGTGTCACGCGCATCATCGGGATCGCGCGGAATCAACGCGGTACGCAGCTTCTCTTCCGCCGCTGGAAGCTCGCTCTCCAAACGTTTCGCCTCTTCCGCGAAATCCGGATCTTCGGAAGCCATTTCCTTGGCTGCCTCCAGATCGTCTTTCACCTGCTTGTATGCGGTGTATGCGGAAACGATAACGCCCAACTCGGCGTGACGACGTCCCAGCTTACGCATCTTATCCGGATCCGACGCGACTTCCGGCTCGGCCATCTGCTGTTCGATATTGTGATATTCCTCAAGTGCGGTAACTGCCGCGGGGAACTGCTCGTCTGCCAATGTACGCCTTTTCTATCTGCTTATAAATCTGCGCTTCAGCGTGAACGCTTCGCTGAACTCCACTCAACCTATCCATCATATAAGGTGCCTTGGAAACGTTGCCGAAGCGCGGTATTTCGCAGGCATTCCACGCATCTTACGAATATCCCAATCGCATGCACGCCAGCGCATGCGCATCCGTTGCATAATGAAAAACGCCAGCCCACAATCGGACTGGCGTTTTTCATTGCCTAAGCAATAAGACTCACTTGGCCTTCTTGCCGTAACGCTTCTCGAAGCGTGCCACGCGGCCACCGGTGTCGAGGATCTTCTGCTTGCCGGTGTAGAACGGATGGCAGTTGGAGCACACGTCGACGGTCATGTGATCGCCGTTGTAGGTGGAACGGGTGACGAAGGTGTTGCCGCAAGAGCAGGTAACCTGCACTGCGTGATAATCAGGATGGATACCCTGCTTCATAGTTTGTCTCCTAGAGATTCGGGGGACCCGGGTCGCAACGCCCCTATGGCATCGCGTGAACCGGATAACCTTTCGGATTGTATCAGAAGCCTTGACTTTACGAAAGAGTGGGGCGTCACGGGCTTGAACCGTGGACCGGCGGATTATGAGTCCGATGCTCTAACCGACTGAGCTAACGCCCCACGTTGCAACATGCGAACATGCCAACTCAGTAAGTTTAGCAAATGGGTGGACTAGTTTTGCCCCATGAAACGCAACGGGTTGTCGATGAAGCGTCGCAAGCCGATCTCGGCCGCGCCCATCAAGGCTGGACGGTCGACGACATAGGCCACGAGCACGCTCGCCTCGACTTCCGGATATGCCAGCACTTGCGGGCGTACCATGCGTTCGATTCTGCGGATTAGTTCAGGCTCGAAACGCGCCCATAAACCGCCAAGCATTACCACGTCGACGTCGCAGACATTGATGGTTGATGCGATTACGGAAGATATGGCTTCCAACGCTTTTTCAACAACGGCCACGGTTTGCACATCGCGCTGGTGCCAACGGTCGATCAGTTCGTCGATGGCACTGCGGGTTGCGGCGGCATCGCTGCTGGCGATTCCGGCCGCACTCACCATGGAACGCCTGCCCGCATACACTTCAAGGCAGCCGCGACGGCCGCAACGGCAGATGGGACCGCGCATGTCGACGGAAACATGACCCAATTCGCCACCGAAACCGTGATCGCCGCTCACCACACGCCCTTCGCGGATCACTGCACCGCCGATACCCACGTCGGTCGACATGTAGATGAACGAATCGGTCGGCTTAATCTGCCCCGAACCTTCACGTTGCGTGGCATGGGCGTGACCCGCCCGACCACCGACGAGTATGTTGCCATCAGCGCCGCCCGTCAGGCCGCCTGGGTGCTGTCCGGCGAAACGGAACTGTCCGCATGGCAGCTCACCATCGACGGCGTGGAAACCGGCGAACCGACTGAAGCCGTGTACGAGGCCTATGTAAAAGCACGTGGCTGATCAATCAGCCATCGTGAATCGCGCATGATCCAACATAAAAATGGGTGCCCGTCACAGCCCAAACCGTGACGGGCACCCATTTGCATTAAAATCAGAATCTTCAGAAACACTATTCAGTGCACAAACCAGTATTGGCCCCTATTCACCAACACTCTCGAGTGCATTAGAAACGGACCGCCCCAATTCATTTCCGAAATCAGGAACGTGCCGTCTCCATACACTGCTTCGACGACAGCGACATGACCGTATGAGCCATCGGCACCGTCTTGCCCGGGAAGGAAAGAGATCGCCGCTCCGACTTGAGGGTTATGATCGACTCTCAAACCATATGCCGGCGCAGTCAGATACCATTCCCCTCCGTTATGCAAATAAGACGGCGTGCCGATACCCATTTCCGCACGACGGTTGTACGCATACCATGTGCATTGGCCGGCCGGATACATGTTTCCGTAGTCTCCATTATGCGTGCCCTGACCAGTAGCGGACGGCACACTTGGCTGGGACGGCTGGGACGGCTGAACTGGATTCGAAGGCTGCTGCGGAGTTATATTTCCCGAAGAAGCAGAATTACCCGGTTTTGCAGGCTGCGGAGCGGACTGACCGGGATTGGCGCTGCCAGCCGCATCCGCCTGTTGCTGTGCGTACTGCCTGTTGGCATCATCGATTTTTGATTGAAGAAGCACCGTTTGCACGGCCTGCTTCGCCGCATCGGATTGCAGCTGATCCTGCTTGCTTTCCAATTCCGCACGACGATTCTCGCCTTGCACACGCAATGCGTCTAAGGAATCTCTAACATCCTGTGCTTCCGACGCAGCAGACAGCGCAGCTGCAGCTTTAGTATCGGCATCAGACTTGAGTTTGGCGATGCGTTGCTCGATGGCCTTCAAACGCTCGCCACGATTCATGGACACATTCAGATCATCAGCATCCGCAGCGGCGGCATTCGCCTCGGTTCGCGCCAAAGCGTCTCGTGTCTGCATGACGGACACAAATTCCCTCGTGCTTTTCGCACCCGTAACAACAGCCATCGCGTCCGCGGCGTTCGAGCCATGCAACGATTCACGCGCCATTGATGCCACGGCAGCATGTGAATCGTCATAATCCGCTCCAGTTTGAGCTATTTTCTCTTTGAGATCCTGCTCATCCTTACGCGCGGCATCAAGCCTGTCCGCAGCGGCATCAGCTTCGCTTTGAGCCTGAGCCGCAGCATCATTAGCTGCATCAGCTTTCCCTTGAGCTACCGGAATCTGAGTATTCGTCAGTTTGTCGAGCTCGACGACCTGTTCGAGCAGATCGGACTGGACACCTTTCAACTGCTCACGAAGCGCCTGCTCCCGCTGCACACTACTGGCATGGGAATTCTGTGCCGCAACCAAATCCGAATAGGTATCCGCGTGAGCCTCGAACGGCAAAACCGCGCAGACCGCCATCATCCCAACCGACACTGCGCACGATACGTATTTCAATACATTTGAAGCGAAAGCTCCCATATGATTCAATACCCCTTCATATTTAACCTTTACACCATACCATAGATAAAACCGAGAAACTCGGGGATATTCTGCATATGATCATGTGCCACTCATTCAGCACTAATCGCATATTCCTGTTGTGTTAGTCCTACAGCCACGTTACCCAGCCTCACAATTCAGTCATTTTGCCGCATGATTCTTTTTGTTTGACCCCACGATTCCCTTTTCTTATTAATTTACGAATCGTGAGATGAAGATATCAGTTGGAGGGCATCAACCCGTGCCTTTCGTCCATATCCATACCCTCCAATCTCACCTCTGGAGGATATTCGACCTCACGATCTCTTTTTCATTCCCATAATAAAATCAATTTCCTAATTTTATTAATTTAGTGAACTATCCGTCGTTTCCATTGAAAAATAACCAATTATCAACTCAGTGATAAGGTGAGCATGTTTGTTGCACCGCAGCGCTACGCAATGAAGCGCCCAATCGAAAGAAGAAATCCATGAGCGAAAACGTCGACACCATCTGCGTGCAAGGAGGCTACCAGCCTGGAAACGGCGAATCCCGCACACCCCCGATCATTCAGGCGACAACCTTCAAATACAAGTCGAGCGAACAAATGAGCCGACTGTTCGACCTATCTGAATCCGGATACTTCTACACCCGACTGCAGAATCCAACCAACGACACCATCGTTGATCTCGATCAGGCACTCGCCGCCGTGCAGTGATTCTCACTCAAAATCACATCGGGAAGGCCATATCTCCCACTCAGAGGTGCGGTCTTCCTCCTATCCGAGTGGACTCGCACGCCATACTCATCTTGCACGGGCACACCAATCATCTGAAATCCCTTATATGTGGCAGATTAAGGCATCTTCAAAATCCGATTTGCGCTATATGTGGCAGATTCACACTACATTCGGGGTTATAAATCCATAGAAAAACCCGTTAAGAAATCTCAGGTCTGCCACATATAGCGATTTTGACTTTTCCAGCACCGTGGAATCTGCCACACATAACGGTTTTCATTCAGCCTGTTGGTACGTCCAGCGACCGGCAAGCATAGTGCCAAGCACATGCTCGGGCATGGCACGCATGGCCTCCGGAGAATCGATTATGCTCGGATCACAGTCCAGAAGCACCAAATCGGCAGCGTCTGCGTCCCGCAAAGCCACGCGTCCGACCGCGGTGGACGAAGCGAGCGCCGTTTCAAAATCAAGGCACTGCTCAGGTTGGAAAGGCTCGCGGTCGGAACTTTCCGTACCGAATACCGCCGCGGAGATGGCCAGCCATGGGTCCAGCGGCGCAACCGGCGCATCCGAACCCATGAGCAGTTTGGTCCCCGCCTTATGCAGGCTATTGAATGCATAAGGGATTCCGGCGGGAGTGCCCCAGAATCGCGCGATGACGTCACGATCGTCCATGGCGTGCTGCGGTTGGATGCTTGCGGCAAGTCCCAGCTGCGCGAGTCGCGGAATGTCGCGCTCCTTGAGCATTTGGGCATGCTCAATGGAACCATGCGCATGGGTGCGTTCGGCACAATCAAGCACAATGGTGTTCGCTTCATCGCCGATGGCATGACAGGCGATGTCGAAGCCATGTTCGACGGCGAGTCGCATGTACGACTCGATTTGCTCAGGGGCATAGCTCAATGTGCCGTAGGTTTCCGGTCTGATGCCCGAATATGGCATGGAACAGTAGGCGGAACGGGTGTTGAGCGAGCCATCGGAGATCATCTTCATCGCGCCGACGTGACCCAAACCATGACTTCCGGGCAATTCGTCTCCGGTGTGCCAGCCGTCGTCGATGGCTTGCCGGAGTCTCTCGGGATATATGCCAGCCTCGACACGCAGACCATCAAGCCCTTGCGAGAATCGGCTAATCCACGTGTCGATGTTCTCCGCCATCTCATAGTCGCGCACGCCGACCACACCTTTACTCGCAGCGTCGTGTTCGGCGTTGCGCAACAGATGCATCAGCTCATTGGCCGCACCAGGTCCTTTGTCCAGCTTGCAGTAGGCGTCGAACCACTCAAGCTCGCCGACGAGTCCGGATTCGTCCACATCTACGCCAAGCTTGCGCGCGGCGGCAGAGTTCACCCAACCGCAATGCATATCGGCACTTGACAGCGCCACCGGCTGGTCTCCCGCCGCCGCATCGATCGCGGCCAGGGTCGGCTGGGCGTCATCGGACCACAGGGAATGCCGGAAGCGCATGCCGACCACATATTGGTTCGGGTCGAGTGTGCCGCTTTCACGACGCTCCTCCAAGTGTCGACGCAACATGTCGAGCGCTTCGCCGGCACTGCGTGCATCAATCAGATCGAGCCGTCCCAACGTGTACGACCACTGCGTGAAATGCGTGTGGCAGTCCCACAATCCGGGAATCACCCATATCTTCGAAGCAGCATCCGTTGGTCTTTCCGAAGGTCGCACCGAAGCTATTCGCCCGTGACCGACAGCAATGTCGACCGACTTATCCGAACCTACGAAACACACGTTTTCAATCACACACGGCTCGCCCATACATCCTCATTTCAACGTGATGTTCTACCCGCGCCATGGTATCCCGCAGCAGCGCAGTAGCGCACGTTCGTCTCAATCAGGCATGCCGGCGGCCGACTGTTTATCCACATTTTTTGCGCATAACCTCGGTTATCCACTTATCCACTGTTTTTCGAATGCGGATGGCAGAGACCGACCAATCCCTTTATTCTTGCTCCATGGACAATGGAGCACAATATTCTGAGAGTCTCGCGCAGCTGCGGGCGCGTACCATCGAACAATGCCTTGCGGCGCAGCAACGAACCGGTAAGCAGCTAGTGTTTACACACAGCACGGCATTATGCCTGCAAAGAACCGAGATGCCAAGATATCCCGATCAGCAAATGCTGTCTTCTCTGCATGCCCTTGCCACAGATAACAACGCACGCACGCATCTTCGAAACGTCCAATTTGAACTGTGGACAGGACCAATCATCGAAACCGCTACGCATTATGGCAAGATTCGCCATACGGATCCAGTAACCACATGGGCAATGCACGCGAATCGGATTTCCCAAGAAGAACTGATAACGCTTGGCGATTCAATGCTAAGAAGGAACCAACGTTTTCCCCAAGTCTGCATTGACGACTTCCATGAATATCTGGAACGGCTCAAAGATTTCAGCAACTACGCGAATGCGAATAGACAACGTCCCATCCGAGGAATCAGAAAAATGCAACATGCGTTACAGTTCATGCGCGAAGGCACGGATTCCTCGCAGGAAAGCCGTTGCAGGATTGCTCTGATTCGCAATGGGCTACCATGTCCGAAAGTCAACTGGAAGGTTCGACTGAACAATGGGAAAATCGCGCTTTTGGATATGGCCTATCCAGATATAAAAGTGGCCATCGAATACGACGGAAGACATCATGCCGGCCAATGGCTCGCCGACAGCAAGAGACGGGAAGCCTTAGAAGATGACGGTTGGGCATACATTCAAGTGACCGCCGAAAACCTTATGAACGACTTCGAGGAACGGGCACTCGCGCAACGCGTGGCCGACCGGATGAGCCAACGATTAAGCAAGCCCATCATGCTCTGTCAAAGAATGCCCTCGGGAAGGATACACATCCGCATAACGTCTCTCGCCAATGGAAGCAGAAAGATTCTCATCTGAAAGCCACTATATGTGGCAGATTTGCCATCCCCGGACAAACCAAAACCGCTATATGTGGCAGACCAGACTGGTTTCAAGCTTCAAAAGATCCCAATCAGTACCCCCTAGACGAGATTTTCCTTGGGAGACTGCCACATATAACGGAAATCATTTTTCTGAAATGCCAAAAACTGCCACATATAGGACATTTCAAACTGAAAACGCGGCATAGACATATCACCTTTTTCGTCAGATCGAAGACAGCATTTCGAAAACGTCATCATCATCGACGACGAGGCTATCGATTTTGCGGCGGCCGAGTTCGCGCAGCCATTCGTCGGGTTCCGTATCGGCGAGCGCACGGATGTCGAGATGCAACGGCTTGTGCCTTCCGATCACCACCTCGTTAGCATCCACAGCTTGGACCGGCCCGTCGAAATGGGCAAAGGCACCATCCGAAACATCCAACTGATCCGTCCGGCCCGGAAGGCGTGCGGCACTTCCCACCGATCCTTCCGTACCGTTCGAATTACCCGGGACACCCGCACGGCCACCAGTCGGACATATGCCCAACACCGCCGCATACGTGTCATATAGCCCGCGTCGACGTACAGCGTATTCGGCATCAGATTCCTCCGCATGTTTTCTGCCGTCCACAATGTACGGCATTCCTGTGGTGATGTAGTGAAAGAAATGGCGATTGATAGCGTCGCATTCTGCCCGCATCACGTCATATACCACTTCCACACCGGCTTCCTCAAGAATGCGAAGTCCTTTGCCGGCCACGATGGGATTCGGATCGATCGAACCGGCCACGACGCGCGTTATGCCGTGCGAAAGAATCAGATTGGTGCATGCCGGCTGCGATCCGACATGGCAGCAAGGTTCGAGAGTGTCGATGACCGTGGCTCCATGCATGTCGATATCATGCTCGTCGGCGTAGTCGAAGGCCATGCGTTCCGCATGCGGTCCGCGGTAGCGGTCGTGGTATCCGGCTGCGAGAATCTCGCCGTCGCGGACCACCACCGTGCCGACCAACGGATTCGGATTCACCCAACCGGCTCCCTTATGGGCCAGTTCCAGCGCCTGCGTCATGTATTTCCGATATTGAGGCATGTCATCCATGGTTCCAAGCATATTGCGTCGATTGCGGTCCCACATTTCAAAATCGCCATGAGACATTTCGTAAATGGATAGGCACGAACCGGTCATCCGTTCCATCGCCGTACGGCGTCGCACAATAACGCCATACAATGTTGGCAGACCAGCAAAGGAACCAGCGAGAGGAAGCACCACATGCAGCGTGAAATCATGACGTCTATCCCATTTCTGAGCCAACCGTCCGTCGAGGCCGAAAACACCGAAGCGGATTTAGCCGTGGCACAGGACTTGAAGGACACGCTTGACACGCATCGCAATGGCTGCGTGGGCATGGCGGCCAATATGATCGGCATGTCCAAACGCATCATCGCGTTTGTGGACGAGGATTTGGGTGGCCGTATCACTGTCATGTTCAATCCTCGCATCACCGCGCAGGACGGTGCCTACGACGCTTCCGAAGGCTGCCTGTCCCTCAATGGCGAGCGCCATACGTTGCGATACCAGCGCATCGAGGTGACGTATGAGGACCGCAAGTTCCGCGAACGCCACGCCACGTTCACTGGCTTTACCGCGCAGATCATCCAGCATGAGATCGATCACTGTGACGGCGTGGTCATCTGAGGCACAACGTGCAGCGCCTCGGCAAGATGCACTGTGGCAAAGATCGTTTTCTGTAACTTAAGCGGTGGCCGAAGTATCGATGCGCGTGAAATACTCAGTGTCCGACTCGTGATCGATACGGGCGCCGAGATGACGCTGCACCGCCAGCGAAGCGGGATTGTTCTTATGTACGGAAAGGTACGCCTCCGTGATGCCGAACTCGTCACGCGCCCTGATAAGCAATAGCCTCAATCCCTCGGTGGCATATCCGCGTCCACGCCATTCGGAAGCGATTCCGTATCCGATATGGCCCGCGCCTTCCTTCAACGCATCGTTGAGTTCATGACGCAGGTTGAAGATGCCGACATATTCGCCTTGATCGTTCATGAGGATGTATTTGGTGGCAGGCACCCAACCGGGCTTGAGTCCGATGCCTGCGGCCTCGTTTTCAAGATCGCGCACATATTCCCCGAAAGAAGCCTTGTCCATGCCGGACGCAGGATTCTCGAATCCGTTTTCATCCGCGGGGAACTTATCGAACAGCGCATAAGTCCGTTCCGGTTCCCCCGACCACACCTCAATCAAACGCACGGCAGGAGCATAGCGGCTTCTGCTGACAACGATTGTTTTACGATGAGTCCGTCATCCATTCAAAAAACCAAAGCCAAACTAACGCCGACGCTATTGGTCTGTAAAGATGCAACGAACGTTCATCCGCCCGTCATTTCATTCCACAAAACCATTGTCCGGACGAAGCGTCTGAAAGACGAGATGCCTGAACCGCACAGGACATAAGCGTCCCTGGAATCAGCGCAGAGATTCGTATACGTCCGGATCCACCGGCTCAAGCCACTCGTTGTCGATTGGCTTGCCACTGCCGTCAGGCATCATGAACGCCAGATGGCTGAATGATTCGCTCGGAGCCGCGCCATGCCAGTGTTTGGTATCCGGTGGAATGCGTACAGCCTGCCCGGCCTTCAGCTCCTTTGGCACTTCATTTTCGAGTTGATAGTAACCACGGCCTCCAACGGCAATGAGAATTTGCGATCCGTGATGATGAATATGCCAGTGATTACGGCATCCTAGTTCGAAGGTCACATTGTGAATCGAGATCTCCGACGATCCGAGCACCGATGCTAGGTAGCTCTGCCCGTCGAAGTATTGCGCGAACCCGTCGTTGGGTTCTCCAAGCAGGCGCGACGCGATCAGGGTCACACGTGAACTGACGCGACTGCACCCCGAATTGTTCACCTGATCAAACACACGGCCGGATTTCCGGCCGAAAAGTGCCGCCCACTTGTTTGCTAAACTCGTATGGCGAATTCGAACGCACCTCCCCGAACATAACGAAAAGAAGGACGAATCCCCGCATGGACGAAACGGAAAGGCTCATCGAAGACGAACTCTATCGAAGCGCTGCGGAACTTATCAAAAAACGCTTCCCCTCCGGATGGGGCGGAGCAGCGGCAATGCGACTGGAATGCAGAGACGATACTCCCGCACAAATCGTAACCAGCGTGGCAATCGAGACGCCAAACGCCTCGGCATCACTGTGCATCGAGACGGGCGCGATGTGCGAAGCAATGAAACGCAATCAACGGATCACCCACACCATCTGCTTGGTGAGAGACAACGAAAATAGCCCGTTCATAGTGCTTTCTCCATGCGGCATCTGTCAAGAGCGACTGAGATATTGGGGAAACGACGTTCGATGCGCCATTACCGATCACACAAACGACGGACGCATCCTGTTCCTTCGGCTGGACGACCTGCAACCACATCACTGGACACAGGCATATCCGACTTCCGAGCTCGAACACTTCGACTACTGACCCACCCAGTTAGCATTGGCCCAGTCTGGCGGACAGACGATGCTAAAACCATGGCTACCATGGCTCATGTTTTATACGCATGCCGTTGAATCAGATCCCACTCCACTGTTGCGGCATGACGATGGGATATGGGATAATCTACAAGGTGCTTTTGCGTGGACAGACACCGGGATGACACGGGAAAACAAAACGGCGGATGACACAAAACGGGCCGTTCGGAACACCTCGTGGACGATTGTGCCATTCTTCATTTGCGTCATTACGGAATCAGGTCCAGCAAAACGTTGGAATTGCAACGATAAGACAGGATTGTAGATTTATATGGCTGAGTTTATTTACCAGATGATCAAGGCCCGCAAGGCTTACGGCGACCGTGTGATTCTCGATGACGTGACTTTGAGCTTCCTGCCAGGCGCGAAGATTGGCGTTGTTGGCCCGAACGGCATGGGTAAGTCCACGCTGCTGAAGATCATGGCCGGACTCGACACCGTGTCTAATGGCGAGGCTTCTTTGACTCCGGGTTATACCGTCGGCATTCTGCAGCAGGAACCGCCGCTGGATGACACCAAGACTGTTGGCGAGAACATCAAGATGGCGTTCGGCGAGATCGCTGAAAAGGTGGCTCGTTTCAATCAGATTGGTGAAGAGATGGCCAATCCGGATGCCGATTTCGATGCTTTGATGGATGAGATGGGCAAGCTGCAGAATGATATCGATGCTGCAAACGGTTGGGATCTTGATTCTCAGCTTGAGCAGGCTATGGATGCTCTGCAGTGCCCGGATCCGGATACTCCGGTGACGGTGTGCTCCGGTGGCGAACGCCGTCGTGTGGCATTGTGCAAGCTGCTGCTGGAAGCTCCTGATCTGCTGCTGCTTGACGAGCCTACCAACCATCTTGATGCCGAGTCGATTCTGTGGTTGGAGCAGTTCCTGCACCAGTACAAGGGTGCCGTCATCGCCGTTACCCACGATCGTTACTTCATGGATAACGTGGCTGAGTGGATCTGCGAGGTCGACCGTGGTCAGCTGTACCCGTATAAGGGCAACTACACTACGTACTTGGAGACGAAGGCCAAGCGCATGGAGATCCAGGGCGCCAAGGACGCCAAGCTCGCCAAGCGTTTGAAGAGCGAACTTGATTGGGTGCGTTCTTCGCCGAAGGCCCGTCAGGCTAAGAACAAGGCTCGTCTGGAACGTTACGACCAGATGGAGCAGGAGGCTCGTAACAATAAGAAGCTTGACTTCTCCGAGATTCAGATTCCGGCTGGTCCGCGTCTGGGCTCTACTGTGCTGGAAGCCGAGCATATTCACAAGGCGTTCGGCGACCGCGTGCTCATCGACGATTTGAGCTTCACGCTGCCGCGTAACGGCATTGTCGGCGTGATCGGCCCGAACGGCGTGGGTAAGTCCACCCTGTTCAAGACCATTGTCGGCCTTGAACCGTTGACGTCTGGCTCGTTGAAGATCGGTGAGACCGTGCAGATCAGCTATGTCGATCAGAATCGTGCTGGTCTTGACCCGAATAAAAACCTGTGGGAGGCCGTGTCTGACGGTCTTGACTTCATCGAGGTTGCCGGCGTTGAAGTGCCGACCCGCGCGTATGTGGCGTCCTTCGGTTTCAAGGGTTCCGACCAGCAGAAGCTCACCGGCGTGCTGTCCGGTGGTGAACGCAATCGTCTGAATCTTGCTTTGACTCTGAAGCAGGGCGGCAACCTGCTGCTGCTCGACGAACCGACCAACGATCTTGATGTTGAAACCCTTGAATCGCTTGAAAACGCACTGCTTGGCTTCCCGGGCTGCGCTGTGGTGATTTCTCACGACCGTTGGTTCCTCGACCGTGTGGCCACGCATATTCTCGCATGGGAAGGCGATGATGAGAATCCGGCCAAGTGGTACTGGTTCGAAGGCAACTTCCAGGCCTATCAGGAGAACCGTGTGGCCCGTCTCGGCGAAGACGCGGCTCGCCCCCACCGTCTCCATCGCAAGCTGACCCGCTAAGCCGTTAAGCAGACAGTCCTATGGACTGTCTGTAGGCTTAGTCTGAGTGAGGCGACAGCCGAACGAAGGTAACAATGAGCCTTGCGAAGCAAGACCGTAATTGCAGGGCCACAGGCTGACCTGTTAAGCGAACAGTCCAGTGGACCGTTCGTAGGGTCAGTCTGAGTGAGGCGACAACCTAACGAGGGTAACAATGAGCCTTGCGGATCAAGTCCATAATTGCAGGGCCGGTTAACCCCATATTTCAGTAAAGCGCCGTGCTTCGTTACGAAGTGTGGCGCTTTGCCGTATGTGAATCGTTTGGCGATTACCTGCCGTTCACGCTTCTCACGCATTCGTTACAAAACAATCCGGCGAAATTTACCGCCCTTGCGTAGACTCGAATCCGGAACGAAGCGTTACCTATGCGACTCAAAAGAATCGAGGAGTGTCATGACAGAAACGGCAATCACACCATTGCAACGGTTAGCAAAGGTGCTTCAACTGGGCACGCCGTCCATGTACCGCAATCATATGTATGTGAATGGTGAAAGCCTGTATTTCCCCACTGGCCGCGTGTATGGCGGTCAGGTGATTGCGCAGGCTATGATGGCCGCATCCAAAACGGTGTCGCCGTCTCGCCTGCCGAATTCGATTCATGGCTATTTCATTTCTGCCGGTGATATTCGTCAGGATTTGCTGTTTGATGTGGAGAATCTGCGTGATGGCCGCTCGTTTTCGGCTCGTCGTGTAAATGTCACGCAGGCTCAGGGTTCGATTCTTACCGCCATCGCCAGTTTTCAGGAGCGGGGTCAGGAGGGTGTTGAGTTCGCCGATCCGATGCCGGAGGGTGTACCGGAGCCGGAAGCGTTGACCAGCGCGAAGCAGCTTATGGAACCATTTGCCGAGAAGTCTTCGTTTGCCAAATATTATGCGGAAAAGTCGCCGTTCGACATTCGTCATGTGACGCGCACGATTATGTTGGGTGCCGATAAGAAGAGCGCCAGCAATGATTCCGGTAAACAGATGGTGTGGATGAAGGCTGATGGCACGGTTGATGTTCCGCAGGTTATGCATCGTGCGATGTTGGCGATGGGCTGCGATCAGGTGATGTTGGAGCCGGTGTTACGTCGCGCTGGGTTGAGTATTGCCACGCCTGGTATTTCGTTCGCTTCGATCGATCATTCGATGTGGTGGTATCGCGATATTGATATCAATCAGTGGCATTTGTATGTGCAGGATACGCCTACTGCAGCTCACGGCCGTGGCTTGGGTCAGGCGAAGGTGTATACGCAGGATGGTGAGCTTGTTGCCTGCATGACACAGGAGGTGATGCTTCGCGTTCCCGAAGAGGATCCGAAGAAGTGAGGTAATCAGACTTTCGATTGTGTCGCTGATTTGGTAGCCGCGGCCGCGTAACGATTGCGTTGCGTGGCCGTTTTCATTTTCGGACTTTCCGGACCGTCGATTGGTGGGATTTGGCACAGCCACTCCCCCGCAATGCCAATGATCATATCGATTATGCATACGATTGCCGCGATCGCGCATTCGAAGATGGCTTGGCTGTAGAACGTTGCTTCGCCATGCGGCAGGCTCATGATGAGCTGCCCACCATACCAGCCGGCCAACGCCGCTCCTGCCACGCCCAACGCTTTGCACGACACCAGCGTGGCGAACGCCTTCTGCGGGTCCAAAGGTTTCAGCTGCGCGCGTTTTTCGGAATCTGTGGTGGTGTATTTATGGATCTGCAATGCCATATAAAGCACGACGAATCCCAGAATCGCCAACACCACGGGCACAATCCATGGAGCGCCGACCAATGGAAAACCTGAAATCTCGCCATATTTCGCCAATCCTATACCGGCAAGCAATCCTAATGCGGCAGCGAGAACGTAGCACCACCAAGGGGTTCTGCGCGCTTTCATAGCGTACCTCCGATGATCCAATTGTCGGTCAGCAGTCCCACCTGCGCGGCATCGGGGGCCATGGCTAGCAGGAATGATACCGGATCCTTACCCAGTCGCGCATCGGGATCCATGTCGAGCCATGGCGCAAGCACTGCGGCATGATTGCGTGCGGTGGGCCACGGCACCTTGCAGTCGGGTTCGTCGCATTCCACGCCTTCCATGTCGATCAGGTCGAGATCGAGGTCTTCGCCGACGGAGGCTTCCACATTGCCTAATGCTTCGATCAGATCATGGGCGCCCATGCGCGTGGAAATCTGGATTACCGCAGCCATTTTGTCGGGGAGTCCGTCGAGTTGGCTCACATGGTAGAGGGGTGAGATGCCCTCGACTTGGTTGCCGGGAATGCCGTCCAACGTGACGATGGCCATGCGGAACTGCTGTTCGGCATCGGTTGCTGGGCTGTCGAGTGAGATCACCGCACGTTTCGATGCGGGTTCTGGCTGTGCAGAAGCAAGTGCCGCCGCTTTGGCTGCGGCGGTTCCTTCCGGCAGATCGCTGGAATCTATCGCATCATACGCTTCGTCCATATCATCCGCATCGCCCGCATTATTGGCATCGCAGGCAAGGTCGTCGATACCGTAGCCGGTCGGACTTCCCACCATCCAATCATCAGCGATTTCGTCGATATGGTCGCGGTCGGACGCCTCGTGCAATAGCTGGGCCACGGAACCGGCATGTTCGCCCGACAATTCAGCGTCCGGCTCGAGTGCCAGCCACGGCCCCAACACAAACGCACGCTGCCATGCACGGGGGTGAGGCAGCGTCAGATCCGGATCATCGTTGCTCTGCCCGTCAAAATCGATGATATCCAGATCGAGTGTGCGCGAAGTCCAATGGTCGGTACGCACTCGACCATGTTCGGCTTCGATGCGCTGCAGTCCTCGCAGCAGTTCCATTGCCGACAGTTTGGTGGTCACAGAAACAACCGCATTGTAAAAGTCGGGGGTACCATCGGGCATGCCCCACGCATCGGTACGGTACAGCGGCGAAACGCCCGTAACCTGAGTGGATGCCAGTCCGTCGATCGAACGTACCGCGTCACGCAAGGTGGCTGCCACATCGCCTTGGTTACCACCCATGGCAATGATGGCATGATGCACTTGCGATGCAGCCGAAATTGTTTCACGAGAACGTTCCACGGTTACGCTCACGTCGTCGAATGGTACGACGATTGGCGCGCTCGGCTTGTGCACGGTCACCTGCGTCTGTGCCACGGCAGGATATTCAAGAATCATGCTGGCGATGCGATCAGCGAGTTTTTCGATGAGATCGACATGTTCGCCTTCGATGATGGCGACTATTCCTTTGGCGATGGCACCGTAATCGACGGTGTCCCGCAGGTCGTCGGAATGCCCGGCTGGCGCAAGATCAAGAAACAACGTGACGTCGACGACGAACGTTTGCGCACGCTCATGTTCGAAATCAAGCACTCCGTGTTTGCCGACCGCGCGAACGCCAGTCAATCGAATCTGATCCATGCCAGCCCTTCTTTGCATATCTCAAGGTTTAATGGTGGAAATGCGTTGTCGCACCTACGCTGTCGGGAACGCACGACGTATGCGAGCACCGTGCATCAGTCGTTAGCGAAGGCACGCCACGCGTTGCCGATTGCCACCGCATCGCGGCTTTTCTCCACGTCATGCACGCGCACGGCCCACGCTCCATGTTCGGCACATAGGGCGCTGATGGCGGCGGTCGCATTGTCTTTGCTGTCCATGTCTGGCTCGTCAATACCGGCATCGGTAAGCGCCGCGCCGACGAATCGTTTGCGCGAGGCTCCGATCAGCACCGGATACCCGGTGGCGTTGAACCGCTCCAATGCCACCATCAGCGGGAAGTTAAGTTCGACGCTCGGTTTGGAGAATCCAAGACCCGGGTCGATGATAATTTGTGACGGCGAGACGCCTGCCTGAAGCACGTCGTCAACCTGCTTCATGAGTTCGTCATACACGTCATCCACCACGCCATTGGCATACACGGATGTATCAGCGTCAGGCACGTCGCCTGCGGAGCCGGCAAGCCAGCCGCGCCAATGCTGCACAATGTAAAGGCTTTCCGCATGTTCGGCCACCACATGGGGCACTTCGCGGTCCAGCCGACCGCCGGACACGTCGTTGATGATCTGCGCTCCATGTTCCAGTGCCATTCGAGCTACCGAGGCGCGCGTTGTGTCGATGGACAGCACCGCGCCTTCCGAAATCAGCGCATCCACGGCACCTAGTACGCGGGTTTGCTCGTCTTCCTCGCTGACGCGTTTGGCTCCGGGGCGAGTGGATTCGGCGCCGATGTCGATGATATCGGCGCCGGCTTTCATCATCGCTTCGCCGTGCGCTTTCGCTTTCGCAGGGTCGAGCCACAGCCCTCCATCGGAGGACGAATCCTCCGTAATGTTGAGCACGCCCATCACCAGCGTATGTGTGCTGTCGTGAATCGCTTTCATATCAATGGCCATCCGGTTTCCCCTCCTATATCCGGTTGTTGTTATTTACGATTCGACTTTGAAGAGTCGCGCCGATCACGAATGCTGCGACAGGATCAGGCTCATGGCTTCGGCTCGCGTCGTCGCGTCTCGCATGCAGCCGCGTACCGCCGACGTGACCGTGCGCGATTGCGCCTTCTTCACGCCACGCATGGCCATGCACATGTGGTCGCATTCGGTGACCACGATCACGCCACGTGCTTCGATGCCTTCCATCAGCGCGTCGGCCACCTGTTGGGTGAGGCGCTCCTGCACTTGCGGACGTCGGGCATACAGTTCCACCAGTCGTGCAAGCTTGCTTAAGCCCGCCACTTGGCCGTTCGACGGAATATAGCCGACGTGGGCCACGCCATGGAACGGCAGCAGGTGGTGTTCGCATACCGAGAAGAGTTCAATATCGCGTACCAGCACCATTTCGTCGGTATCGACTTTGAACTTGGTTTTAAGCACTTCCTCGGGGCCGTGTCCAAGTCCTGCGAACAGCTCCTTGCAGGCACGCCCAATACGGTCGGGGGTGTCGAGCAGGCCTTCACGGTCCGGGTCTTCGCCAATGGATTTCAGAAACAGGCGTACTGCTTGGCGCACGCCTTCCTCGTCATAGCCGACAGGCCCGGCCGCATGGGCGGCACGGGCCTTGTCGTCGAAGAGGGTATCGAATGCTTCGGTATCGCTCATCAGTTGGTCAATCCTGCGCTTTTCTTCAGGGATTCGGGAATCGGAACCGGCGGAATGTCGGAATCCGGGCGCTTGCTGTCGCTCAGCCACACTTCACGCTTCGGCGCCTTCTTGACATTAGCAAAGATTTCCGCAAGTTCCTTTTCGTTGAGTGTTTCCTTGACGAGCAGCTGACGTACGAGCTCGTCAAGAATCTCACGATTCTCGTTGATGACGTTCCACGCTTCGGTATGCGCGGTTTCCACCAGTTTGAGCACTTCCTCGTCAATGATTTCGGCGGTGCGTGCGGAATACTTGTGGTTCAGCGATCCAAGGTCGCTCTGCTCGTCATCGGACCACTTGATGGCACCCAGCTTGTCGGAGAAGCCGTAGTCGAGCACCATCTGACGTGCGATGTTCGTTGCCTTCTCGATGTCGTTGGAAGCACCGGTGGTCGGATCATGGAACACGACCTCCTCCGCGGTACGACCGCCCATGGCGTACGCCATTTGGTCGAGCAGCTGGTTACGCGACATGGAATAGCGATCTTCCGTCGGCATCACCGCAGTGTAGCCGAGCGCACGGCCACGAGGCAGAATGGTGACCTTGGTGACCGGATCGGTATCGTTCATGGCAGCCGCCACCAGCGCGTGACCACCCTCGTGGTATGCGGTGTTACGCAGTTCGTCGAGCGCCATGCCCTTGGAACGGCGCTTCGGCCCCGCCTGCACACGATCGATGGCCTCATCGATGGCACGATTGTCGATCAGCTGCGCACCGGCGCGGGCGCACAACAATGCGGCTTCGTTCAACACATTGGCCAGATCAGCACCGGTGAAGCCCGGCGTACGCACGGCGATCATACGCAAATCGACATCAGGCACGAACGGCTTGCCCTTGGCATGCACCTTCAAAATAGCCTCGCGGCCTTCCAAATCAGGCGCTTCGACGGCTACCTGACGGTCGAAACGGCCCGGGCGAAGCAGTGCCGGATCAAGCACGTCGGGGCGGTTGGTCGCGGCGATGATGATCAGATTGGTGTCGTTATTGAAGCCGTCCATCTCAACCAGCAGCTGGTTCAGCGTCTGCTCACGTTCGTCGTGGCCGCCGCTCATACCGGAACCGCCACGCTTACGACCGACGGCATCGATCTCATCGATGAAGATGATGGCCGGAGCGTTCTTCTTGGCCTCATCGAACAGGTCGCGCACACGGGATGCGCCAAGACCCACGAACATTTCCACGAAGTCGGAGCCTGCCATGGAGTAGAAAGGCACACCGGCCTCGCCTGCGATGGCTCGTGCCAGCAACGTCTTGCCAGTACCTGGAGGGCCGTAGAGCAACACGCCACGCGGAATACGGGCACCCAAAGCCTTGTAACGAGACGGATCCTTCAGGAAGTCCTTGATTTCCTCGACTTCCTGCACGGCCGCCTCTTCGCCGGCCACGTCGGCGAACTTGGTGGTCGGGGTCTGGCCTTCGAGCAGCTTGCCGCTGTTCTTCTTGCCGCCCATACCGAACATGCCGCCAGCACCGCCCATACGGCTCATCATGAACCAGAACAGACCAAAGATAATGAGGAACGGCAGCAGCGAGGTCAGCAAATACGTCCAAATGCTGCTCTGCTGCATGGTCGCCGTCCAGCCCTTGACCGGATCAGCCTTCTGCACGGCCTTGACCACGGTTGCGGACTGCGCGTACGTGTAGTAGAACTGCACGTTTTTGCCGTAGTTCTTCATACGCCCGGTATCAGGGTCGGTAGCGGAGTAGTCGCTCTTAAGCTTGAGCTTGACCTGCTGGGTGTTGTCTACGATCTGCGCGTATTCAACATTGTTGCCGTTGAGAATCTGCAGACCATCCTTGGTGTCGATGGTCTGGGAACCGGTTCCGGCGAAAATCTGGAACATGGTCACGGCAAGCAATGCCACAACCACAACCCACAGCCATGGGGACTGCCAGAACGGACGCGGACCGCCATTGGATCCGTTGCCGTTGGACTTGTCACCCTTGCCGTTGGAATCGTTGCCATTGCCGGCGTTATTGTTGCGTCCAAACGGATTGGTGAACGGGTTATTGCCGCCGCCGTTGTTATTCGGCGACTGGCCCGGACCAGGAAAACTCATGCCTGACCTCCTTCATACACTTCCGGCTTCAGCACCGCGATCGAATCAAGATTGCGGTATCGCTCGTCATAATCCAAGCCGAAACCGACCACGAATTCATCGGGAATCTCACGTCCCTTATATTTCACAGGAACATCCACCTTACGGCGCGCCGGCTTTTCCAACAGCGCAAAAATCTCCACGGAAGCGGCACCACGGCTCTTGAGCTCATCGACGAGCCACGCCAACGTGACGCCCGAATCGATGATGTCTTCCACAATAAGCACGTGACGACCGCGAACATCGGTGGACAGATCCTGCCGCACGGTGATCTTGCCGCTCGATTGAGTGCCGGAACCGTAGCTCGACAAGCTCATGAAATCCATCTCCGCGTGGATGCTCATGGCCTGCGAGAACGCCGCAAGCGTGTTCACTGCGCCCTTGAGTACGCAAACCAGCAGCGGGTTCTTGCCACGGTAGTCTTCACTGGCCTGGGCTGCGGCATGGTTGATGATGTCGGCAATCTCTTCTTTACTGATCAGCTCGTGATCAATATCTTCTTGTACGTCAGCGATTCGCATGCCCACCATCTTGGCACACGCGAATGACGTGTTTCTGGCGATATGCTGAATATCCGCTGGGAAGATTCACACCTTTCTGGCCGTGCCAGTCGCAGATCAGCCTGTCGATCCCTTCAACCTGCCGTGCCATGCACGAAATGCCTGCTTCTGCAAGCGAGCGCACAATCACCCGTCTTCTGATGGCTATATCTTGCGATTGCAACGCACGCACGTCGATGATTATCTCGCCGTTGTTCACGGTTACGCCTTGTTCGCACACGCGTTGCGCCACATCGTCAAGATATGCGCGATCGTCTTCGGCAAGCTTCGCTCCAAGCGCAAGTTTCGACACGACGTCGCTTCCCGCAAATGATTCAAGATATGGCATGAGATCGTGCCGGATTCGGGATCGCAGCGGATAGTTCGCGGGAAGAGGCTCATTTCCGCCCGAATACCCCACATCCGGCCCATTTGTGGGATCGTCCCACCAGGCAAGCCGCAGATCCTCGCAGATGCCAGTGGTTTCTTCGCGGGTCACATTCAGCCACGGGCGTAGAAAACGCACCCCGTCTCGCATAAAGGAACCGTTCATACCGCAAACCGCATCGAGGCCTGCGGAACGCAACAAACCGATGATCACGGTTTCCGCCTGATCGTTTTTCGTATGAGCCAGCAGCACGGCCGAAGCGTCGGAACATGCGTCGACAATCGCATGGTAGCGCGCTTCACGCGCCGCCGCCTCAACACCGATGCCGCGGGAGTCGGGTACGTCAATCGCACGAACACGAACTGGGTCAAGACCCAACGCAACGCAACGATCGGCGGTTGCCCGCGCAACACCGGCAGAGCCTTGCTGCAACTGGTGGTCGATGATAATCGCCCCGCATCGCAATCCCAATGAAGCGCATGTTTTCGCAGCAACCGCAGCCAACGCCATCGAATCGCGGCCACCGGAACAGGCCACCATAATCAGAGGAGCGTCCGCATCGGGCGTATGCTCGCCATGGCGGGCGAATCGGGCATCCTGCAATCCCAATCCGGCCGATTCCAGCGCGGCCCGCAACTCGCCGACACCCTTACGCAAACGAGACGAATACACCATGGCATCACAGCTTCGGCAGCGCGGCCACAAAAGTGTCGATAGCGGATTTCGCGGCCTCGAAGTCATTGGGATTGTTGACGATCACGGCAAAGCTCAGCGCACCTCCGTTGTGACGCGACACATTGCCGGTCATGGAGGTCACATCCCCCAAACTGCCGGTTTTGACACGGATGAGACCAGCCTCGTCAGCATCGTTCAAACGATTCGCGGCAGTGCCCACGAATCCCACGACCGACAATCCTTCGGCAGCGGCGGCTCCGGCACCGCTCGTCAGGTTGCGTTGCTGCACTTCCAGCAGGGTGCGCACGGTGAGTTTGGCCCCCTCGGACAGGCCCGAACAGTTGGGCATGATGAGACCTTCGGTGGAGATTCCCCGCTGAACCAGCACCTGTTCGACTGATCGCACAGCCCCGGCCGGCGAATTGTCGACGCCGAGATGCAAAGCCAGCAATCTGCCAAATTCCTCAGCCAAGGAATTGTCGGAATGCCGAAGCATGAACGCCATGATCTCATTCAGCGATGCGGAATGCACGTCCGCGATGGGACTGGTGCCTTCAGGGACCGTTCCCTGCTCCACGGAAGAGTTCACGGCAATGCCCTGTTCAGTCAAACGCTGCGCGAACACCTGTGCGGCCTCGCGGGCAGGCTGCGTACTCAAAGCGGGGTATGTGCTGAAAATATCGGGATCTGCGGGATTGGCACCGTTCCAATTGCGTCCGCCGTCCACCGCCATGGACGCGGTCGGCGCGTAGTATACATGGCCCGAGTCGAGCTCGGCGATGCCGCTCGGCCAACGGTCGTTACCGAACAGGGAATCATCGTAGACAAGCGTCACGGAAGTGATGTCCCGCTGGCGTAACGCCTTGGCCGTATTTGCGGCAAGCGTTCCCAGTCCGGCACGCCCATTGATATGCGCCGAGTCCGATGCACCGGCACCGAGCAGCATGTCGCCATTGCCTTTGAGCACCAATCGCGCGGTGCCGTCCTCACGCTGTTCCAGATAGGTTTGCGTGTCCAGCGTCTTGCCCATGTCGAGCGTGGTCGCCGCCGCATATGCCGTCAACGTTTTCATGGTGGATGCCGGAGTATATGACTTGTCGAGATCATGTTCGGCCACCACATTGCCAGCCGCATCGGCGATGGCGATGGCATATTCGCCACCGAAGTCGGAGGCGGCCGTTTCGAATTGGCTGATCAGTGCCTTCGCCGCAACTGCATCCACGGTCTTCGAAGCGTCAAGCCCTCCGACCACCGTTGCCGCAGGAACGGCGTTGCCCGGCGTCTTGGCGGTGATGTGTTCGACCTCCTGCAGGGTAAGAACGCCCGGCAGCTTGTCGAAAATGTCGGCCACGACATAGCCAACGCACAATACCGTGGTGAGCGCCACGGAAAGCGCCACCGTGATGTATCGACGGCGTTTCACATGCCGGTATTCAGCCGAATCATCCATGGAACAACAACACTCCAGTCATAAGCGGAAATCGAAATGAAAAATCGAAATGAAAACGAAAAGGCAGGAAACGCGCAAGCCAGCGAACAAACGTCATCCCTTATGCTCGATTGGCTTCCATTCCGACTTGGCGAACATAGCCTGGAACGAGATCGGCACATAACTGAACATGTAGATCGGGAAGCTCAGCACATACGCGAACAGCTCCTTGTTGGTGGCGCCAATCTGATCGCGTTCCACAATAATCGTCAACGCGGCCAACGCCATCATGCCGATCACCGACGTCACAATGCCGGACGTCCAACCGGCCAACGAGCTCAACTGGCTCTGCCATGTCACGAATCCGCAGGTCGCAAACAACAGTCCCAGCAGAACGCGCACAATACCGATCACCGTGAACGGACACAACAACAGTGTGAAATCAACGGCGGAGAAATCGCGTTCCCTGATGGCGCGTTTGACCAAAGCCGGCCCGTAATAACGGAACACTTGCAGGAAACCCTTGCTCCAACGCAAACGCTGACGCCAGCTCTGCGCGAAGGTGACAGGCTGCTCGTCATACAGAATCGCGGTACCGCAGTAGCCGATGCGGTCGCCGTGTAGCAAGGAATCCATGGTGAATTCCAAATCCTCGGTCAAAAGGTGGAATTTCCAACCATTATTACGACGCATGATCTCCTGCGAAAACATGAAACCTGTGCCCCCTACATGGCAGCTGTTGCCGAGCCACATGCGCGAGGCCGACAGGAATCGAGATTCACGGATGAACCACAATGCAGAACCGGAAGAGACCCAATTGTCGGACAAATTCACGGAATTACGGTAGCTGGTGAGAATCTTAAAGCCCGACTGGAACGCCTTGTTCATCTCTTCGACGTAATGCTTGTCGAGCTTGTTGTCGGCATCGAACACGAAGAACGCGTCGTACAGGTCGGATGCGCCGGATTCGTTCATCTGGTCAAGCAGATACGTCAATGCGTAGCCCTTGCCCACAAGTTCCTTGTTGAAGCGTTCGACCACATGGCAGCCCATGTTGCGCGCCACTTCGGCGGTATTGTCGGTGCAATTGTCGGCAACGAGCCAAATGTCGATCAGCTCGCTCGGGTACGTCTGCGTTTGGATGCAGGTAATGAGGTTGCCGATGACTTTCGCCTCGTTTCGTGCGGAAATCAGCACCGCGTAACGCTTGTTCATCGGCGCATCGGGAAATTTGATCGGCTTGGTGAACAGGGAGATGAGAATGCACACCGCCTGATAGACCACACCTGCGCCGCCGACGATGACCAGCAGAATGTCAAGTACGCTCAGCAGTACCATTAACGCCACCTACTTCTTGGATTGTCATCCGCGTTTTTCGTGCTTCCTTCAGCTTCCCGCGATTCGCCGTTCTTCCGTTCATTGCCGGATTCCGATTTTTCGTTGGATTCCTGCGATGGGTTTTCGCTCTCAAGACCCTGCAATGGCTTGCGTTCCGTTTTGTCCAACACGTGCTTCGGAATGGCGACGGTTTCGCCCGATTCCAGCGATTCCTCGGAACGGCTGATATTGTACGCCTGCTCCTGTAACTGCCGCACTTCGTCGGAAATCGGCACATGCGCACTGGATCCCTGCACCGCGCGAGGCATATTGTGCAGATGCTCGCTGATCACTTCGGCGCCTTCCACCAGCTTCGACTTCTTTTCAGGCACCGGATCGTCCATCAGCGGAGAATCGACTAGCTCGTACCGCTTTGTATAGGTGCGGAAGATCGTCTGCACGGAAGCGACCACCGGCAATGCGAGGAATGCGCCAAGCGCGCCGAACAGCGAAGTGAACGCCAACACCGCGAGGAACGCCACGGCATCATTCACATCCATGGTGCGCTGGGAGATCTTCGGCGCGAAGATCAGATTCTCAATCTGCTGATACACGCAGATGAACATCAGTATCGCCACAGCCTGCCACAGTCCGCAGCTGCCCCACGCGAACAGCACCGGCAATGCGCCGCCGATATACGTGCCCAGCATAGGAATGAACTGCGAAACCATACCGCAGAACAGCGCCAACGGTAGCCAATAGGGCACGTGCAGCAGCATCAGACAGATTCCGGTGAAGAACGCGTTCAGCAATGCGAGAATGGCGCGGGAGAACAGGAACGACGAGATCTGGCTCTGGCTCACCGTCCACACGAACAGGAATCGGCGCTGAGCCGCCGGAGCCATCCACTGGCATGCGGCACGACGCAATTTCGGACCAGCCGCTGAAATGTAATACGTGGTCATGATTATTGTCATGAGGTTGATCAGGAACGAAAACAATCCCGACACTGTATTTAGCGCGGTACCCGCGAAATCGGTGACCCATGACGTTTGAATGTTCTTCAGAATCTCATTGCCGAGATTATTGATCTCAGGAAGTTGGAAATTCGCGTATTGACTGACGAACTGGCACATCTGCTCATACAGGTCGGGCAGACCGTTCACCAATGCGATCACCTGCTGCACGAACAGGTTGCCGAACAGCGTGAAGAGCACGCCGAGCATCACGGCCAGCATCAGCAGCGAGAACAGCGAGGCGAACGAACGTTTCCAGCCATGCTTGACCAGCGGCACCACCACCGGCTCCACCGCGAGCGCGATGAACAGCGAGACGATGATGTCGATCACCAGGTATTCGATTTTGCCCCAGCTGCGCCAGCAGAAAGTAAACACCACAATGGCTATGGCGATGTATAGCAGCGCACGCCCCAGCCATTCCGGTGGTTTTCGGGGATCTCCTTTGGCTGGAAACAGGGTGCCGAGGTCCCAGCGCTGTTCGCTGGTGTTCGCACCGTTTTCGCTCTGCGTATTGTTCATTCGCTGTTCGCTTTCGCTCATGGCTTCCTATTGTAGCGATAGGCGTCGTGTACAGGCTGAGCTATTGTGGTAGTTATGCTGAACGTTTCAATTGTCATCCCCGCTTGGAATGAAGAGGAGCGTATCAACGATTGCCTGTTGAATGCCACTAGGCAGACCGTGATGCCCCATGAAGTGATCGTTGTCGACAATCGTTCCACCGATTCGACGGTAGCTGTGGTGGAGCAGTTTATGAAAGACCACCCTCAAGCCCCTGTCCGTTTGTTGCATCAGGATGAGGAGCAGGGATTGATTCCGACGCGAGATTATGGTTTGAATCACGCCACCGGCGATATTTTGGGCCGTTTCGACGCTGATTGCATGATTCGCCCGGATTGGGTCGAGGTGGTGTCCGGCATTTTCACTGAGGATCCGGAGGCCATGGGTGCCACTGGTCCGGTGATGTATTACGATTTGCCGAGCCGCCATTTTGGTTTGCGTGGAGATAATTCCACGCGCAAGCGCATTTACAAGGCCGACGGCGGCCAGCCATTGCTGTTTGGCTCGAATATGGCGGTCCGTGCTTCAGCTTGGCGCGAAATTTGCGACGAGGTGTGCCGCGATAAGGCCGATGTGATGCATGAGGATATCGATATTTCGCTGCATCTGCTGGGCAAGGATTTGAAAACCGTGTACTGCCCGCGCATGATCGCCGGCATCAGCGCCCGCCGTATGGACACGTCACTCACGTCGTTCAATAATTACATGCGTCGTTTCAAGAACACGTTCGACGCGCATCCACAGCATTCACGCAAGCATAGGCCGGAGATTCTGCTCACCGCGCTGTATCCGGTGATGCATCTGCTGTATCCGGTGTGGCAGAAGGTGCTTGACACCGCCGATATCAATCCTGCGGAGGCAGCGTGGATCAACGAGCAGATGGAATTGGCCGAGCAGGAGGGACGTGAATGGTATGACGACACCCCTACTGATGAGGAGTGGAGTGAAAAGCACGAGGATTCCAACGATTAATTCGCATATATTCATATTGAATTGAAGTATTGGAGTATTTCAATTCATCAACATACGTAATTGTAATCGCATACAAAAATCGTGGTGTGAATTTATTACGATTCACACCACGATTTTTTATGTTCTCAGCGATGTTCTCTCACGATTCGTCGTTCGTTACGCACGATTGCCGATTCGTGGGAATTGCCGCATTACATCAGGCTCTTGTAGATGGCGAGAATGTCTTCCTGCGTGGCCTGACGAGGGTTGCCCGGCGTGCACACATCATGGAAGGCATCATAGGCCAGCGGCTCAAGATCGGCTTCGGTGGCGCCGACTTCGGAAATGGTGGTCGGGTTCTTCAGATCCACGGTGAGCTTATGCACAGCCTGGACGGCCTCTTCGCGCACGGTTTCGATATCGCCGGTGTAGGCGTCAGCGATGCCGAAGGCGTCGGCGATGTCACGGTACTTCTCACCGGTATAGTCCTTGTTATATTCCATGACCGGAGCCAGCAGAATGCCGTTGGCAACACCGTGGGCCACGCCGAGGCGACCGCCCAGCGGGTGGGCCATGCCATGCACCAGGCCGAGGCCGACGTTGGAGTAGGCCATACCGGTGATGTAGGAGGCGTATGCCATCTGCTCGCCTGCCGGAATGTCGCCGTCTGCGCTCTTGGCGAGGTTCTTGGCGATCATACGGATGGTCTGCATGGACAGGCAGTCGGACAGGCTCCAGGCGCCCGGAGTGATGTAACCTTCGATGGCGTGGGTCAGGGCGTCGAGTCCGGTGGCAACCTTGAGGCCACGCGGCATGGAGTCGGTCAGATCCGGGTCGACGAATGCGACGATCGGAATGTCGTGCGGGTCGACGGCCACGAACTTGCGCTTGTTGGCGGTGTCAGTGACCACATAGTTGATGGTGGTTTCCGAAGCGGTGCCGGCGGTGGTCGGCACGCCGAAGATCGGCACGGACGGATTCTTGGTGTCGGCAACGCCTTCCAAGGAAAGCACGTCGGAGAATTCCGGGTTGGCGGTGATGATGCCGATGCCCTTGCAGGTGTCTTGCGGGGAACCGCCGCCCAGGCCGATCAGGAAGTCGGCACCGGATGCGGCGAACTTGGCGACACCGTCCTGAATGCATTCGACCGGCGGGTTCGGCTTGACGTTGTCGAAGACCTCATACGGCATGCCTGCTTCGTCGAGCACGTCGGTGACCTTCTTGACGGTACCGGTTTCCAGCAACACCGGATCGGTGACGATGAATGCCTTGGTGAAGCCATGCGACTTGGCAACACCCGGAATCTCCTTGATGGCTCCGCGGCCGAAATACGCCGTCTGGTTGAAAATCATGCGATAGACCATAGTGCTCTCCTTTAAGCTACTGTGCGTTCATAGGCTTCGTCATACCTTGCCGAAGCCAACATTGCCATAATAAACCCATTTTCGACTATTATGTGATCCACGACACAGTGACATTATGTGACCATTCTCACATAATAAAACCAGATAGAGGGTGTTGCCATCCATCGAACAACCTGCTCTTCCGCTACGGCAGGTCCTTACGTTCGAACACCCACATCGTCTCGTCCGTGGATCTGTTGTCGGTAAGAATCGTCAACATGAACCACTCGCCGTCGTTCTTCGCGTAACCGCATTGCACTGCACCTTCCGACTTGAGCCGGCTACGGACAACATCGTAGTCAAGCAGTCGCAAGAGACCTTCTTGATATTCGGGAGCAATCCTCACATAGCAAAACTCACGTAATGCTTCGCGGAAGGAACCGCCATGACCATCAAGCATACG